>JGI25908J49247_10000068_pt1 | contig 26453 bp, 25 predicted proteins | sample LauGreSpBDMM15SD_2_FD_49247 | JGI IMG/M metagenome (IMG submission 49247) | reverse complement strand
TTGGAGATGGTCCTTTAGAACCTGATGAAGAGCATAAAAGATATGAAGAAGATCTGTCTTAATCCTTATTATTTTGGAGATGGTCCTTTAGTAAGATTAATATGGCTGCATTCTTTGGTACACCAACAGTCTTAATCCTTATTATTTTGGAGATGGTCCTTTAGAGCCATAGCATGAATACTATCGTATCTTGGGCGACAGTCTTAATCCTTATTATTTTGGAGATGGTCCTTTAGAGTTGACAATTAAGGGTTGACACGAATATACGTTCGTCTTAATCCTTATTATTTTGGAGATGGTCCTATAGTAATCAATCTCAAGTTGGAATCTTAATTCCAAATTGTCTTAATCCTTATTATTTTGGAGATGGTCCTATAGTTGTAAAATTTGGAATAAAGATGCTTATAATTGGCAGTCTTAATCCTTATTATTTTGGAGATGGTCCTATAGTCTTAATAATGATAGTTATATATTTACAAGCGAAGATGTCTTAATCCTTATTATTTTGGAGATGGTCCTATAGAGTAAACGCAGAGCCATTTGAGTCAAAACACCATTGTCTTAATCCTTATTATTTTGGAGATGGTCCTATAGAAAGGCTATCAGGATGTAATAAATGAATATCACAAAAGTCTTAATCCTTATTATTTTGGAGATGGTCCTATAGAATATGGACAGCTTTACATACTTGCAGCAATGTAGGTCTTAATCCTTATTATTTTGGAGATGGTCCTATAGACTACGCATTCGAAGTAGGTGAAGAGGTTACCTTGTCTTAATCCTTATTATTTTGGAGATGGTCCTATAGTCGTACTTAACATAAAGCCGAATGCAATCTTTGCCTGTCTTAATCCTTATTATTTTGGAGATGGTCCTATAGGCCTGTTGTTGAAAACTCATTCTTTGGTGGTATGTGTCTTAATCCTTATTATTTTGGAGATGGTCCTATAGTTCAGGTTGCATCATCCAAATTCCTTTAATATCAGATGTCTTAATCCTTATTATTTTGGAGATGGTCCTATAGACTCAACACCGTCACATGATAGTACTGTGTATTTATAAGTCTTAATCCTTATTATTTTGGAGATGGTCCTATAGTTGAACTTGTTGACTCTGAGGGTGTTGTGACACAACGTCTTAATCCTTATTATTTTGGAGATGGTCCTATAGATCATTCATTATGCACAAGATTATACTCGAAGAAAGTCTTAATCCTTATTATTTTGGAGATGGTCCTATAGACTATTATAACGGCATTTACTGTAGCTACAAGCACATGTCTTAATCCTTATTATTTTGGAGATGGTCCTATAGTAAGTATCGGCACTCTTCCTTAAACCGAGTGTCTATGTCTTAATCCTTATTATTTTGGAGATGGTCCTATAGACTGTAAAGTTTGAAAGAGAAGCTGTTAATGAAATTGTCTTAATCCTTATTATTTTGGAGATGGTCCTATAGAATTAAGATTCCAACTTGAGATTGATTATTTCAGAGTCTTAATCCTTATTATTTTGGAGATGGTCCTATAGAAACTCTCTTACTTTATATTGGCGATATTGCCAAGGTCTTAATCCTTATTATTTTGGAGATGGTCCTATAGGCTTTATGAAGGTGGTAGAGGTTTTGACCAAGCTCGTCTTAATCCTTATTATTTTGGAGATGGTCCTATAGTATTTCCCTCTCTTAATTGAGAGGGATTTATTTAGTCTTAATCCTTATTATTTTGGAGATGGTCCTATAGTTTTAAACTTTTGTTCTTCCTTAGACAAGTAAAACCGTCTTAATCCTTATTATTTTGGAGATGGTCCTATAGAATACAATCCCAAGCAGTGATCCTGATATGATAAGTCTTAATCCTTATTATTTTGGAGATGGTCCTATAGTTATGCTGAAGAACAATCATATTGGAGAGAAGAAGGTGTCTTAATCCTTATTATTTTGGAGATGGTCCTATAGAAAGTTTCTGCAATCTTAACACCATCCATAGACCTAGTCTTAATCCTTATTATTTTGGAGATGGTCCTATAGGACTAAACCATTACCGTGTAGTGATTGGGGAACACTGTCTTAATCCTTATTATTTTGGAGATGGTCCTATAGATTGTAAAGTCCTTTAAATCAGATAGTAATCTACTTGTCTTAATCCTTATTATTTTGGAGATGGTCCTATAGTTGAGATGTTTGAACTTGTTGATGATGAAGGTGTTGTCTTAATCCTTATTATTTTGGAGATGGTCCTATAGACTTCACTGTTAAGCTTAGTAAGAACTTCTTGAAGAAGTCTTAATCCTTATTATTTTGGAGATGGTCCTATAGTTGTGCAACTTTGCTTGTTTTAGTTTCTTTCATAGTAGTCTTAATCCTTATTATTTTGGAGATGGTCCTATAGTCATTAAAGACTAAGTATCCTAAGTTGAACTCATTTGTCTTAATCCTTATTATTTTGGAGATGGTCCTATAGTCTAATTTTGGACATCAAAAACCTAGAAAGCCAGGAGTCTTAATCCTTATTATTTTGGAGATGGTCCTATAGCCCATATATATAAATCCGTACCACTTTTTAAACCGTCTTAATCCTTATTATTTTGGAGATGGTCCTATAGATGGAAGAGTAGTCACAACACATCACCCTCTCAACAGTCTTAATCCTTATTATTTTGGAGATGGTCCTATAGAAGTAAAGTTACAGAAGCACCTCTTAGCGGTGAGTGTCTTAATCCTTATTATTTTGGAGATGGTCCTATAGTTCTTGAGAGAGCATGGCCTAGAAATAGGTCAGGTCGTCTTAATCCTTATTATTTTGGAGATGGTCCTATAGCGGTACATTAAGTACCGAAACAATGTTCCAACTGTGTCTTAATCCTTATTATTTTGGAGATGGTCCTATAGAACGGATATGGTTAGCTGTCAACAATGCATCACGCAGTCTTAATCCTTATTATTTTGGAGATGGTCCTATAGACAACTTTACCTGACGGTAAAGTAGTAAGAACAATTAGTCTTAATCCTTATTATTTTGGAGATGGTCCTATAGTCTCCGCCTATGTGCTAAGCTGTAAAGCCGTACTGATGTCTTAATCCTTATTATTTTGGAGATGGTCCTATAGACAACACAACAACAGAAATATTATTATCTTCGGTAAGTCTTAATCCTTATTATTTTGGAGATGGTCCTATAGAGTTATTTTCATAAACAACTGAAAACCATTAGACTTTTAAAGCAAAATTCAAATACCCATTATTGACTAATAAAGTATAGGTTTTATTGCTATGTAATTATAGGATTTAAAAACATAAAAAACAAATGAAATATTTGAATACAATAAAATGTAAAACCCTTGCATCAAACATATAATACATTTGCAATGTACTTAAATTTTACCGACGCTACAAACACACAAAATAATACGGCATCATCTGAACTTCACATCAATACTTATGGCACACGCCTTCGAGTAAAAGATGGTATGTTTTCTGTAGAAAATCAAAACAATAAAGCTACTCTCCCCCCACGAAACATAAGCACCATCGTACTTCAAAAAGGAATGTCACTATCAGTTGATGTTGTTTTTTTAGCTATGGAATATGAAATTCCAATATTCTTTCAAAATCGAGCTGGCGACCCACTTGCCCGTGTTTGGAGTAACGCATACGGCTCTATTTCTAGCATTAGGCTTCAACAAGCCAATTGGGCGAGCAATGAAAAAGGATTTATTTGGAGTAAAAATACCATCAAACAAAAAATGGAAAATCAACTTAACTTAATTATTAATTCATGTTATTTTGATTATGACCATAAGCGAAAAATTGCCATTTATGAGGATCGAATTGCATCTTTATTGACTCATCTAAATACATTAATCTTTAATCCTGACCTTTGGAGGGCTCAACTAAGAGGCATAGAAGGAAAAGCGGCCAACTTCTATTTCGAGATCTTAAATTTATGTATTCCCGAAAACTACCGATTTGAGCACCGCAGTCAACATCCTGCCTTTGACCAATTTAATGCTGTTCTAAATTATTTATATGGCATATTATATGGGAAAATAGAATCGGCCTGCATAAAAGCTGGAATAGATCCAACATTACCACTATTTCATGCAAGTCAACATAAAAAACCAAGCTTTGTGTATGATTTCATAGAACCTTACCGTACTTGGGCTGATACAGTTGCACTTGCTATATTCAACGAATCAGAAATCACAAAAACACTCTTCGAAAAAGACAATGGAGCGGTTTGGTTATCAGGTTCAGGACGCAAACTTTGTATAGAGCAATTTTCCCTTTATTTCGAAGAGCTATGTACTCTAAATAATCGAAAGCGTAGCCGTAACACACATATCCAAGAAGATGCCTATCGCTTTGCTACCTTACTCAAAGAAAGTTTATAAGTTACTAGGTAAATACATAATAAATAAAACCTTAAAAACACCTAAAAATGAAAGCTATACTCGCCATCTACGACATTACCCAAAACAGCCTTCGTACCCGAATCATTAAAATACTAAAACAAGAAGGATTTAAGAGAATTCAAAAATCAGTATTCATTAATGAATACAGTTGTAATAACGCACTAGAAATAATTGCTTCAAAAATTGATCAATGCCTCAAAAGCTTTGCAAAAGATAGCATTAGCGAAAGTGTCATCATATTCCCTATCAATCCAGAATCGTTAATGCAATCAATTACTTTAGGTATGCCTGCGCAAGAAAGCAACAAACCATCAAAAGTTTATGTTTTTTAAACACTAAACTATCAATTTATTATTATCAGCGGCTTTAATAAATATCTCCATAATTTCCCTTCTCAATGACAATGGCATTAACACCTCTACGTCTTTACCTAGCATTAAAATTTCAGCAATTAATTCGTTATTTCGTGATAACATATACTCAAAAACAACATAATCATTAGTGCTTTTTATCTCTTTTTGATTAGGATGAAGAGGCTTATTTTGAATATATTTAGCTCTGGGGAAATCTATTTTTAATTGAACTTTTTCTATTTGATTATTTTTAAAATTAGTTACTCCAACAATACACATAAAATGTTTTTCTACTTCTGCCATATAATCCTTCAACACTTCATCCTCTAATATCGCTACCGACAATACCCTATCAATGGCAATATTATATAATTGATCACCTCTTGAATGATTAATAGCAAACAAATACCATCGATGTTTATACTGCCTCAATTGAATCGGAGAAAGCAAATACTCATCTTCATCATCTTTTGCAAAATCTAAAAATTCTAAGAGTATTTTTCTTTTTTTTAATATAGCATCCAAACAAATTGAATAATTTTCTTTAAAAATATCATCTTCACTAATTGGATTTGATTCAAAAACAACAACAGTATTTTCCTTTACTTCTCTCTTCCTAACCATTGATTCATTTTCAATTATTTTTTCAATTATTCCGCCCAAAGCTTCACTATAATCAAGGTATTTAAACTGAGAAATTACTGATTTTAATTGACTCAATACAATGATGTCGTTTTTATTGAAATCTTCAACATGTAAATCTTCACTATATTCATCTAATCTTTTTTTACCTAAAACAATCTCATACCCTTTTCCTCTTTTACATATAATTTGATGTCCAAATTCGTCTGATTTTAACACTTTCAAATCCCCTTCAAGACTTCTTTCACTAACCTGATCTAAACCTTTAGAAATCAAAAAATTATTGAGTTTCAACAACAAACTAACCAATTGAATATATTTATTTTCAACTAAAATATTTACTAATGCTTTTAGTCGCTCATTTCTATGTACTTGAATACTATTTTTCATACTAATTTATTTATTACAGCTAAAATGCAAAACCCTTACATCTACGTTGATTTACTTTTGCAATATCAAAAACAAATAATAACCAATACAATAATAAATCAAATACGATATAAATGCAAATCCTTTGCGCTTACAAGTAATTATGTTTGCATTATAAAAAAAAACATTCACTTAAATATACAAATACCATGACAAACGCTAACACAACACCAGCATTAGCACCTAAAAAATCTATTGCAAACAAAGTAGTAAGCCACATCAAATCATTAATCATTGATGATTTTAATGAAGCTGAAAAACCTGCGAGTGCAATGTATTCTGAGCCTATCTCCAAAATTGCTCCTCAGCGAGAAATGTTAGCTGATTATGGTTTTGAACAAGCTGGCTTGGCCAATGGTAATATCGAAAATTTTGTTTCTCATTTAGAGCTTATCAAAAATGGGCATTTTTTGGATGCAGACCATAAAAACAATAATAAACGAGATGAAATGTTGGCATTGATCAACCAAGTGGAGGAGCAAAAAACATTGGCAAATCAACATAAAATTGAAATTACGCAATTAGAAAACGCTGAACTATCTCAAGCAAAAAACATCAAAACAAGACTAGAAGACGACATCGCTAGCCTTAAAACCGATGAAGCCAAAGAAGAGGAAGCCTCCGAATATAGTACCTTTTCGGTGATTCAATACCTAATATTTGGTTTGGTATTTTTGGTTGGTGGAATGTTGCTTTATGCTTGTATGATAAATTTAGTGTTTTTTAACAGCATCAATATCAGTACCATTAATGCCGAAAACATTGGAAATATGATGAGCTTGTTTGCTCGAGTAAACTTCTCTATTCCATTCAATACCACGGTGAGTATCATAATGGCTGGCGTTATTTTGTTTGGGGCAAGTTATTTGGAATCCAAAAGCAAATGGTGGTTAGTGGGTATTTTGCTATTTGATTTTTTACTAGCCTATACTATTGAAAATCAAGTAGCAGACTTAAAAACCGCCATGGGTTTAGAAGTAAAAATAAACGATTTAATTCTTGAAGGTTGTGCCATTGCTATATTTAGTTTCTTTGGATATTTTGGATTTGCACAATCTATTGCCAAGCTAAAAGCCGAAATAGATAAAAAGAACCCTCACAAAGGTATCAAAATCAAAATTGAAACGCTTAAAAACCGCATTACGGAAGCTGAAAAAATGATTGGCATAGTTGAAAATAAAATCACTGCTATACTCAAACAAATTGCTGGTATTGAAACTGAAATTCAGAAACTTAACAATAGAGTTGAATACCTTCATTCAAATGTGGAAGACGTTTTAAAAAGCTTAGATAGCTTTGCTACTGGATGGTTAAACTATTTATCGGCACGTAAAGTACCTCAAGAACAAATTGTAAATACACGAAACGTTTATGTTAATTTTCTAACGAATAAAACAGTCGAAAATCAAGAACAACAGGCAGTAATTGTAGAATAATTGGTAGCATACATGACAAGTTCACAAGATTTGTCATGTATAAAAATAAAATTTCAACCATTTAAACTTTCTATACCATGACAAATTTCATAAAACAAATTTTAACAAGTATTTTAATATTAACATGTTGTGGTTGTTTTGCGATAAGCAATAATTACATTATCATACTTGATTTGAGCGATAGAATTACCGCTACTGGACAATGCGAACAAGACAAAGCTATAATTAATGCCCTATTTAAACAGTTTGTAGCAGAAGTAAAAAAAGATGCTTACATCAATTCAAAAGCTTCATTTAAAATTGTGTTGGCGCCACAAGAATTTATTGCCTATGATAAAAATCAATTTGAAGCCGATTTAATCATTGATCTATCCAACATTTCAATTTTAGAAAAAAAGAGAACCTTGGATATTTTTGCTTCTAAACTCAACAAAACCATTGCCTTACTATACAGCAAAGCTCATACAAGCAATAACAAAAAGCAATATGCTGGTTGCGATTTGTGGAAATATTTTAATGATTATTTATCAGCAGATATTAAACCTAATCAGCCAAATAAAGTATATGTATTGACCGATGGCTATTTTGATTTTGAAAACAATCCTAACATAAAACACATTGGTAATCAAAGTACTTCGACACATTTTTTAAGTAAAATGAATACCAATAATTGGAAAGAAGAATTTATTCAAAACAAAATGGGCTTGATCCCTATTACTAAAAAATGGTTCAATACTGAGGTAAATGTTATCGGGATTAATCCTAAGTCATCCGACTTAAATGAAATTGAAAAGCTGAAGTATATTTGGGAAAATTGGCTCAAAGCTTCGGGCATAAAACAAGGTAAATTACTCTTGAGTACCAATATCAACAATATATTGATTCAGATAAAAAATTAATTCAAACAAAATCTATAAAAACCTACCAATATGGTGTCCTTAAAAATTGATTCGAAAAAATTAAAAAACACAATGCTGTTTTTACAATCTACCTTCAAGGTAAAACGTAACGTGGTTGTGAAATGCAATTTTACCGTTGCTAAAAATAGTGTGTCAATATTAATTCCTACGGGCTCTTTCTCCATCGAATGCGAAACTTCTGGCACTTGCTCCACAGAAATATTATTTAGCCATTTTTATAATATTGTGAAAGACATTACCAAAGCCGAAACAGAAATCACCATTTCTCATGAAGCACTCAAAATCAACAATATAATTATCAATGCAAGTACAGTGGAGTATGAAAAAAGTTATACCACAAAACCAACATATTTCAAGAAAAATTACTCTACAATTGCTTTACTTAAACTAATACATGAAGGCAAAACAAGAGAAGATCTTGAAGCAAGACAAATCCTTAAAGAGGCATTAGAGGCGGAAAACAACCTAAAAAACCACATAAACAGGGCTTATAACAATTTAAAATTATACGGCTTTACTAAAGAAGAAATTAGAGATATGGTCCATAAAAGAATATATGGATGAGGGGGGATATTTGGGATTTAACTATCATTTATGTTGTAACTAAAAATGTCGTCTCTAATTAAATTAAGTGTATAGCAGCAGTTAAAATTTAACTAAATTCAAAGTTTTAATGTGTAACAACAATCAAATCAACAGTTTAAAAAAGTTTGGAAATTCTAATTGAATTATCAGAATTAACCTGTTATTCGAATAGAATATCAGATTTAACTCCAATATCAAATTGCATTAAGCTAGAGCAATTATGGTGTTTCAATAATTTAATTTCAGACTTATCTCCCATCAAACACTTACCATTACTTGATAAACTAAATGCCTGTAATAACCTTTCATTGAATTAAAATATGGGGAGAATGAATGTGGGTATTACTGACCATATAGTATACTAAAAATAGAAACTAGATTTTTGTAAAGTAATCATAAATCATTTTTAAATGTGAGGTGTAACTGACACAACATTCTTCCTGTTTAGATTATACAAGCTTTTTGCTTAGTCCCCAGAAAAATCGTTTGAGCCTTAAAATCGAGGTGATTTTTTGGAAACAATCTTTTGTAAAAGTATAGTATCTAGATTAGTTTTTCTATGGATGTACTGTCTATTTAAGTCATTCAAATTTATAAGCATTATTATTTAGCCAATTTTAGGCGTAATGGACAAAATAGTTGTTGAATATTGGTTGTTGAATATGCAATAAAAATGTAAAATAATATCCTACAAAATCCAATACCAAGAAATAATTCAGGGTTGTTTAAAATGATACTTATAAATATTTCATTTAATTATTTCTAACTATCTATTGTTTAAATTATCTATTTATTTTTTGGAAATCGTAATTTAAAGCAATATAAATATTGTCTATTTTTTTTTCATGTCACCAATTTTAGGTGTAATTTGGATAGTAAATTTTCTGTTTTCAGATTCTTTTATTTCTCTTGATTTTCCAAAATATCCACTACCAGCAATTAATATTTCACAATTATTAAAAGCTCTAAAATTTAATCCGTTTTGTTGCCAATAATTTACCAATGACAAGGAACGGTTGTAGCTCAATCGATAACCTACATCTGGTATACTTTTGAAATTATTTGAACTTCTTTGAGTATTACCTTCAATTACTAACAAATAATTAACATTAGGATTCTCAGCAGTTAATTTACTCATTAAATAAAAAATGCTAGTTCCTGCTTTCAATAATTCAGACCTTTTGCTAGTAGGAATATCTAATATACTGTGGCTATTTCCGTTAAATGTCACATCTGTATTTAATTTATAACGTTTATTTCTAGGGTCAAAGACAAAATATCTCTTATCTAATTTCTCCAAAGCTTCTTGTATTTTGTGTATTTGGTCTAATTCAACTGCCTTAGCTTTTAATTCTCCAATCATTTTGGCTTGCATTGTATAAACTAGTATGAATAAAACTAACATTACAAAGAATAAGCTCGTCATTAAGTCTGAATAGCTTAACCAAAAGAAGTCTCTCTTTTTTTCGTTTGATTTTGACATTTTATTTCTCTGTTGGTATTTCTATTTTGCTAATTGTAATTTTCAAATCTTTGATTGCATCAATTAAAGCCTTATTGGTTTCAATTGATTGTCTTTGTGAATCTTTGAAGTCATTACGCATATCAACAATTTGATTCTTTAAAACATTAAACTCGTCCTTTTGGATTGAAGAATTTTCAACAAATATTTTGATAGCGTTCTGTATTTCGTTGATGCCAGTAAAAAAGTTATTGTTGCTACAGATAAATGTTTGAATTTGGTCTGTCGAAGTTTTGAAATAGTTATTTAGATCTTTGTAAACTTCCTTTATGTCTTGGTTTAATTCGTCCACTTGTGTTCGCCAAATTTCACGATGGTCGTTAATAGTAGGAAAGTGTTTTTCTAATGAATCTTTGAATTGTTTTTGAAGTTCAATTGTCGCTACCGAATTATTGCTGATTGCTTTTAAGTTCGTATTGAAGTCTTTGAATTGTTCAATTATCGTATTCATTTCATCTGCTACTTTTTCCGTTTTGTCTACGTATCCGTTTAACCCTTTTTGATAGGTCTGAAATTTGGCAAGGTCATCTGATGTATCCTTTAGCTTTGCAAAAATGTTAACAATTTCAGTTGAAGTTTTCATTAAATTCAGCTTGTTAATTTCTTCAAGAACGGTTTGTTGTTTGCTCAAATTCTCATTTAGTAAATTTCCAGAATCTTTGTAATCGTCCATATTTTCGCCAAACTTTATAATAAAGTGGTTTAAAACATCTTTGAAACTTCCAAGGGATTTTGAAACACCAATATTTAAGAAAGGCAATAATTCCCTTTGCAGAAAATCGTAATAATGATTTTTATCGGTGTCGTTTTTATATGCGGCTGGCTTGTATGCTAAAGCTGTGCTAATAACTGTGAATGCTAAACCTACCAAACTTGCAACCATTGCAGCAATAACACCATGAAGTAATTGACCAATACTGGCTGATGAAATTGTAGTTGTTGTTCCTGCTGTGGTCGCTGAAAAATCAATGCCTGATAAACCTATGATAATACCGACAAAAGTTCCAGCTAAACCAATGTATAACGGAACATTTATTAAGTTACCAATTTCATTATCAACTTTATCTGAGTGTCTTTCGCAAGTATCTTTTAAAATTCCAAAGTCAGCCGATGCTCCTTTGTTTTTACATAAATAAGCATTAGTAGATTTTATTACTTCAGCAAAGTGTGAATGGTTTGCTTTGGTTGAATTTGGAATAACAAGCAATTCAACATTCACAGAATCGTCTGTATTATCAATTATTTGAACTTCATTGGAGAAAGTGTCTAAATAATTGTCAAATAATTCAGGGTCACTTAGAATTGATTTTGTTATTGTGAACTTCTGAATTTTTATATCTTTAAATGAACTTGGAAAAAATAGCTTGTAAGAAATTATTTTCTTATAAACATTGGCAAATACAAACACTTGTAAGCCAATTAATGCTACTATAAATATGATGTCAAATGTCATAATTCTTGCTTTTAAAATAAGGTTGTTTGATTGTTATCGTTAGTTTTTTTTGCTTTGCTTGATTTTGTTGGTTTCACATCCTTGGAAGGCTCTTTTACAATCGGTTTATTTTTCCTTTCGTTGAGTTCTTTGTATAAATCAACTTCTGTGGGATAGCTATTTTCTACAAATGCCTTTACTAAAAATGCATGTGATAAGGGCTTTTTAGGATTAAGAACATCACAATTTGTTTCATAGTCCAATAAAACAATATCCTCCTTTCGTGATGCTTCCTTTAGTCTTTCCAATATTTCGGAAACCTTATTTTCTAAAACCCACAAATAACTAGGAAGGTAAATTTGAATCCTTGCGTCAATATAACTTAATAACTCAGTTCCATTGATTCCCTTTCTATGCCCAAGTGGTTTTCCAAATTTACGAACTGTCCTTTTGATATTTTTCATTGTATCATTGAGGAACATTTCTTTGTCAATATCCGCACTTTCAAAAACTTTTAGTGCTTGCCAAATACCCTCAACAGATTTGGCTGTTTGATTTTCTGAAAATGGTATTGGTATTTCTCCATGCGGATAAAAAGGGCTTAATTTTACTAATGCTGTTGGGGCTTTAGAAGTAACATCAACAATTTTAGCATTTGGATATTTAGCCAATAAGGTTTTCTCTTTCTTATTTCTATTTTCTATAAATATCATGAGGCAAAATCATTAATGTTTGTAATGTATTCAAGTGGTATCCACGTTTTCACAAGCACTTCTGCTTGATGTTGTTTCTTTTCAATTGGTTCTAAATTGAAATAGTTCTGTTGAAATAAATCAAATCTTAATGATTGTAGAAATTCTATTGAATCGTCATTTTTGTGTCTTCGATCTGCGGCATTCATATTTGAAAACTTAGTATTTTCAAAATAGCAAACTTCAATAGACACTTTTAATAAATAAGGCTTGGTAATTCTACTCTCAATCATTGCAACGTGTTTCATTGGGTGGTCTTTTATAAAACTTAATCGAACGTAATCTTCAAGATTAAATTCCAAATCTAAACTTCTACCCAATGCACTATTGCCTGACATGGGAATAGCAATATTGTTTTTGCCACAGTAATACCACGAATACAAACCGCCATTTTCTTTTATAGACTTAAGATTTGAACTATCTGTGAAATGGTATAGAATTGAAATGCCATTTTCTTGAAGCACTCTTTGGAAATCTCTCCAATTAGCTTTTTTGGTTAAAAGCACTTTTAGTCTATTTGCTTTTGCGGTTATTTTTTCTTCTTCTACCTTTTGTTGAATTGCATCTTGTTCTCTTTTTAGCTTTAACTCAGCAGATCTTATTTCCTCTTGTTCCTTTAAAATTTTAGCTTGTTCGGCATGTCTTTTTAGAAGTGCTTCTTCTTCTCTTTTAAAGTTTTGAAGTTCTTTTTCCTTGTATTTTTCTTTCGCTTTTGAAAGCCTTGCCAATTCCTTTTGTAGGTTGGGTTTTATAGAATTGGAAAGTAAATTGATAAGCAACTTAGCATCAACAAGTTTGTTTTGATTGATGAAATTTTCAAGCGTTGAAAGTTTTTGCTTTATCTGATTTTTATAAACCTCCTCTTGTTTTTGTTTTACAATTTCTCGGGTTTCGTGTCTGCGAAGTGTTGAATTGTCGTTTAGTAGCTTTTCAAGTTGCTTAAATGAATTGTTAAATGCGGAAGTGGTAATTTTAGAAAGCTCAATCTTATCAACACTTTTATTCTTGTCCAAAAGGGTTGTTAAGTAATCAACTCTGGTTTCAATTGATGATGTGTCTGGGTAGGCAGCAACCAATATTTTAGACTCAGCGTAGTCAAGAACTGCTCTTTTTTCTTCCAAGATTTGCAGTTCTTCCCTTAACTCATATAATTCGTAAAGTCTTTTTCTGCCTTTCTTAATATTTGTTATAGTTTGTCCGTCTTGCTCTACAAATTCGATAATGCTTTCTGCCGTTTTCTGTTTGGCAATTAAACTAATCAAACTTGCTCTTTCGTTTTCATTTTCGGATTCGGCAATTTGTGTAAATATTTCAGCTGTATTTACTGGTCGTTCCAATACAGTTTTTTCTTCTGAAATGATTTTTTCAGTCGAAGGAGGTCGCTTTATAAATATACCTCTGAATTTTCTCCATATCTTTTTTAGAAACTTCATTAGCGTTATCTTTGCTGGTTGGGGCAAAAGCAAATGTGGTTCAACTGTGGGTTGGCTTGTGCGTTGGATTGCACCTCTTTTGATTTTGCCGATGCGTTGGCTTTTCTTTCCGTCATATTTCTGTTGTTCGTTTGTTGCACTGTCGTCTTTTTAGAATGAGGCATAACGTCAATCTGTGAAAAAAACTATCCGTTTATTTTTCAAATATACCTAAAATAAACTGCCAAGTCCTATTTAATAAAGACATTAGCTCTAAAGCTTAATCAAAAATTATATCACACCCTCATAAATCTATTTAAATATCATAAATATTAAGATTGTATAAATAGCAATTGGCAACGATACACAAATCCAGACCGAAGAAGTAACATAATTACTTCCATATCTATTGAAATATTTCAAAAATGAAACGGATTCCTTAAATAACCAGTCCGAATATGTTTTGAAATTTCTGCAACCAACAATAAAACCCAAAGTGAAAATCACAAAGGCTATTTTTAAGTAATGGAAGTTGAGAATTTCATCTAATAGGCTCAACCAAGAGAATGGAATTCCAAAATAATATACGATTATATTTATTTCAGTATATGTCAATCCTATTTTACGCCCAATAATTAAAAGACTACTAGCTACTATTTTAAATATAATACTATTCATTTTAAGTTAATTGTTTGGAATTATAACTTCAAGTAAAATATATTGACACTATCCCCTATACACCTCCAAAGGAATTTGCTGTTTGATCAACATGGTCTCGAGCTGTTTAAAAAACTCCGCAGGAAATTGAGGAGCCTCACAAGTGTACTACATTTTTTGCAAACACTATCAAATCAGAACTAACATCCCGATAGCTACCGAGATTATTCAAGCACTAAACCTGCTTTTTTACCAACCGACTGTTATGCCTTCGTTATTCTTTCACGCGGTGTATTTTGTCAGCTTTGTCAATATTTGTTCGGCTCGTTTTTCTGTAAATTCTTCAAATTTATCCTCTGTCCACAAAGTCTCGTCTGTTGGAATTAAGTGAAGTTTTACAAATGCTGCTTTGTTTGCTACGTATTGAGGAGTGTTAATCCAAACTGCAAACGCTTTTCCATTTTTTTCTCCTCTGTTTGTTCCGTAGTCAATGAGTTGAAAGTTTTTTATGCTGTTAATTTTTGCCCAGTCGTATTTTAAACGTTCCAAAATTGATTTTGGCATTATATGGTCAATATCATTTGTCCTGATTGTTTTGGCTTGGTCATACATTAGATAATACACAAAAGAACTGTCCAACTGGTCTAAATTAGTTGTTTCGTAGGATGTTGTAAATGTGATTGGTTGATTTGTATAAACTTGGAAAAGATTGTCAATTGGAAATCCTGCGTTTTTGTGCTTTTTAATTTCTTCAAGTAATTTTTTGATACCTGTCTTGTATGGGATCCAACCTGCACCTTTACTTCTAAAAACTCCGTTTACCAATGAATGAAATAACCACTTTTTCATTTTTGGAAAATCTGCGTTACCTGCATCATAATTGTCAAAATAGGAGGAAACAGCATTGTTGTCAATTTGCTTGTGGTAAATGTGGTAAGCTATAAAAAACAAAGGGATGAATGAACGATTGCCGTCTTTATAGTAGTCATAGATTTTAGCGTGAACTAAGAAATCCTTTAATGCTTTTAAAGTGCATTTAATTCTCACAGCACTATCAATGGCAAAGTCAGCATCTCCACCATCAATTGATGCCATTTCTTTATTGTGATTGTCTTGAAGGATGAAAATCAACTTAATTAAGTTGTCCTGTGATAAACCAATTGCTTCATAGTTTTCTAATGTCTCTCGGAGGAAACCTTCCATTTCCCAAGCAAAGCCTTTCAAGATTGATGCAACTAAATCAAAGGAAGATAACTTTGTTCCCCCGTCATTAAGTCGTCTAAATAGCTCAACAATTCTTTGTCTGTTTGCTGTTTCGTTAGGTGATTTATTGATTACAACTTTTGATATTCCAAGGGTTTCCGCTGTAATTACATTCTTGTAAAATGCTTTTACGTTTTTGGTGATGTGAGTTTTCTTTGTGTCGTCTGTAATTGATTGAGCCGAAATAATTTCTGATGCTACTTGGTCTTCATCGTTTGTATCTTTCAGTCTTTTCAAAAGCCCACTTGCCAAATACCAATGATGTACTGGTATCGCTCTGTCAGCGTTGTCTTTGGATTGTTTTGGCAATTTAAGGGTGTCATTTTCAAACTTAAATTCAAACTCCGTATGGAAGTCGCTGTATAGGTCAAAGTACAGCACCTTGCCATTGATGCTACCCTTTAAGCCAATGAAAAATGATTGAAGTCGTTGCTGTCCGTCAATTACAAAATTTTGAAGTTGGGTAAGTTTGTCAACTTGTCTTGAAGCGATTATATCGCCATCTTTTGTGAACGGTCTGTAATTAAATAATGGTTTAGTGTCCTTCTCCTCTTCAATAACCATAACACCGCCAAAACTGTCGCCTTTAAGCAGTGTGTCAAAAAGTAATTCCATTTTGTCTTCTGTCCAAACAAGAGGTCGTTGAATTACGGGTAACACAAATTTCTCGTCCGAAATTTCGGTGATGATGTCCGCTATTCTGTATGTTTTCCAAATTGCCATATTTCATTTCTTTGGTTGTCCGTTTAATTTTTTCTTTGTTGCCCTACCATGAGGCCTAACAAAGCTATATGTTACGTTTTAAATCGCTATTGCAATTACAAAACCATGTCTTAGGCCACCTATTATTCTTCCCCCCTATACACCTCCAAAGGAATTTGCTGTTTGATCAACATGGTCTCGAGCTGTTTAAAAAACTCAGATGGAAATTGAGGAGCCTCACAAGTGATGTAGCCATTTTCGTCAACCCGAGGCGTTTTGAGAGAGTTGCTGTAGTTTTCGTGGTTCTTTATCTTGATGGTTTCGCCTGCAAACACCCTCACTTCAAAATGCTTAAGCAGGTTAAGATGGCTGCCATTTATGGCCTCTGCATAGTAGGTATACACCCTTATTAAACCAATTTCTTCTTTGTCTTTGATCAAAACTTCCGGTATCAAAAAAAACTTTACGTTTCTAAAGATAAAGGAACTTTCAGTGGTAGTAATCATGAAACTACTTACATATAAACTACTTTTATTCAATAGATTATATACCAATAATTCAAGTATATTATTCATATTATTAACCTCATCAATACTACCTGTGTTCTAAAATCTGTCATATACCGGTGGTACAACGCATCCTCTTTACCCCTAATTTGCCCTACAAAATTGATATACCCTTCTAGCCTATTCAAAAACTTGTGCTGAGAACCTTCTGAAACCGATTGCTTGGCTTTGAAATGATGCATACTCGCTTTTAACAAACCATGGGTGCTTAAATCATGTAGCATCGCCCGAATTTTCTTCAACAGTTTACGGTCAACATTGGGCTTCTCATTCACGGTAAGTCCTGTAACGGTTTGTTTTGAACCCGATGAAGCCAACCTTACTTTTTTAAAATTCACCTGAAAATCATTGTCCTGAATGCATTTTATCAAGGCCTCAATTTGTGTTTCAAGTATCAAACTATCCGATGAAAAGGTTAAATCATCGGCATAGCGGGTATATGCCAATTGGTTTTCATGGGCAAAAGCCATCAAGGCCTCATCCAGCGGTAAACAAATAAAATTAGACATTACAGGCGAACTTGGTGCCCCAATTGGCAATTGCCCTTTATAAGTCAACAACAAAGTCATGGCTGTTGCCAAGTGTTGCTCATAGTTAAAAACAGGCGACAGCAATAAATCTTGTATTCGCTTGGCTGATATAGAAGGGAAAAAATCTTTTAAATCTAGATTCAGGACATATTTTTTACCCACATGAGGACTGGCATTGGCTAATATATTACAGGAAGGCGAATCCCTTAAAGGGTTAATAACGAAGCCATTCACTACTGATGGTTTAATGGTATAATAGTAAGCCTGAAACAATTCATTCAACAAGGTTTGAATAAATTTCAATTCAATATTGGGCGCAAAAATTTCCCTAAATCCGCCCTTTTTCTTTGGAATTTTAAAAGCAGAATAATCGGGATGGTTAATTTGCTGTTGAAATGTGGCCACAGGGAGTTGCAAATATTTAATAACATCCGCAAAAGCGTGAAAGCCTAAAAGCGTTTTAGCCTTTGCACCAATAGTTTTAGGTGTGTTTTTCATGGTAGATAAAGGTAAAATAGTGGCTTATGGTCTACAACAAAAATGTTTGTTGTCAATATTTACTAAAATAAGGCCGTTGCCAATTATCATCAATTATGTACTTGATTTGGAGTAGTGTAGCGAAGCGAAACTGCTCAAAATCAAATAATTTATCTCCATTGGGAGACGGGTTGCAGGAACACAACCTCAAGTCGATTAACAATGACTCATAACTTAAGCAACGGCCTATTTTTTAAATTTCGCTTAGCCTATCGGCTGGCAAAGTAATGTCATAAATACCTCCACCATCACTGAATGAGGTAAAATGCGCATTCACCATCAAATTAGCTGTACTGGTAATGCCCGTTTTATTTTTAGCGACAATCACTTCCATTTGTCCAATGGTGCTATTGCCATACTCATCTTCCGTGATTTGGTAGTATTCAGAACGATATAAAAACAATACTTTGTCCGCATCTTGTTCTATGGCACCACTTTCTCTCAAATCGGAAAGCATAGGGCGCTTATCCCCTCCTCTTGTTTCCACACTTCGGCTCAATTGGCTAGTTGCAATCACGCATACCTTGTGCGCCCTGGCCATCTTTTTTAGCTCACGCGTGATCAATGCAATTTGTTGCTCTCTATTGTTTTTGAACCTAAAAGTGGACAACAATTGCAGGTAATCAATCACGATTACCTTGATGCCTTTATTGGTCACCAAATCAACACAGAGCGCTATAAAACCCGTTAGGGATTGTTGTATATCCTCGCTGATGCCAACAAGCGTTTCGGAAAGTGATTTGTCGCAGGCCCATATTTTAGAGGCTTCTTGTTCGTTTAATTGGTGATGAATAACCTGATGTAGCGCAATACCAGATTCACAGGCTATAAACCTATCGGTGAGCCCTTTTTTAGATAAATCAAAAGTGAAATAATGCACCGGAAACCCTGCTCTTGAAAACCGTAGCGTAAGGTCTACCATCAATTGCGTTTTACCCATGCCAGGACGTGCTGCCACCACAATAAAATCGCCCAAGCAAAAACCTCCTGTTAAGGCGTCTAAAGATGGAAAGCCTGTATAAATAAAGGAAGACTCAACTTTTTGGGCTTGCCAATCTTTGATATAGGTATTGGTTAAGCTAGACAGACTTTCTGAAGTGTCAACTTGTTTCACTTCCTCATAGTCATCAATTATTAAGCCTTTTAAGGCTTCTACGGTTAATTGTTTGTTCAAAAAATCTTTGATTTGGGTAATGGCGCTGGTGTTCATCATGGTTGTTTTCTTACAAAAGTAAAGCTTAAGAATGCACTCTAACTGCATTGAAAGAAAAATTTAAAAAAGTTTTTTTTTAATACGTTAAGGAAGAAATTAAAAAATATCACCTTCTTTTAAAACTTATTGTCAATACATTGAAACAGTTTAATAGAACCACTAAACTCAAATGAACTACTCGACCTTATCTCTCTATCTTCAAGCAAATTAAGAGATTTAAAAGGTTTTGAATAGCCATGATACAACATATTCTCAAAATAGGCAATGAATACCTTTTCGTCTTTTAAATTCATCTTAGCATTATTAAATTTGAACATATTCTATTTTTTTGATATCTATAATGGTTTCTATATAATTGGCATTTACTAAATCTTGCAAAGTAACATACGGAGAGTGACACATACCAGTCAACAAATGCATTGAATAGCAAAATCTTATATTTTCAAATTCTGTCATACAGAACTCTTTATGGTCTTTATTGTCATTTAACAAACTATCATTGATATCGGTATCTATATCGCAATATTTTATAAACTCCCATTTATTACCAAGTCTATAATAATATTCTTCTTCAATCTCTATGTAAACACCTATTTGTAATTCAAAACTATAATCTTTTGCATCTGCTTGATGCATAAAAAGCGTTTGCAATTTTTTAAATTCATCAATTAAATATTGCTCTTTTTCCCTAAGTGTATCGTTTAATTGTGAAAGTTTTTGAACATTATTTTTGGTGAATTTAAATGAATCAACAACTTTATCATGTCTAGCATTAAGGTGTTTTAATGTCCCTTTAGCTTTCATTTCTGCTATGGTGTCTTTATATAACACACCTTTGCTTTGTTGGGTCAAAAAATAATAAAAGGCTTCTGTTTCTATTTTTGTTGGTCTTTTCATTTGTATTGATTCAATGCTTCTTGATAAACACTTTTGATTTTATTGATTAATAACTGAGGTTCAATCACTTTAACCGATTCTCCATGAGACAATACTTCCATCAAAAAATCATGTGTAATACACAGTTTTAAAGAAATTCGAACTTCATTTTCGTTATCTACAATTGTTTTTTGAGAATGATGTAAAGGCAATGATTTTATGTATTTGCCTTGATTAGGTATAAAAGACAATACAATATTTTGGGGCAATTGGCCATTGGGACTAATTATTCCAAAACTATGCTGAAACGCCAATGTGGCATCGTAATTATTATCCTTTTCAAATACCTTGTTAGTAATTTCAAAATTCGAAATTCTATCAATAGCAAAGCTTTTAATGGTTTGATCATTACAATCTTTGGCTAAAATATACCAACGGTTTTTAAATTCTTTTAAAATATATGGCTGCACTAATCTTTGGCTTTCAGTATTTTCCCAATATTTTTGATAAGCAAACTTGATTGTTAAATTATTTTTGATGGCATGAATAAAGCCATTCATATTTTCTGTACCAAGTGGCTTGCGGTCTTCAAAGAGCAAACAACTCGTCATTTTATCAGTTACCCTTACAGTATTAATAGTGTCGAACGCTTCTAAAAGTCTGTTATTAAAACCTGGTTGACCAGCATCGCTGATAAAATATTTCTTAATTTTTGTATCATACTGTATATCAACTCCAAAAACTAACCTTATATCATCTAAATCCCTACTGAAAGTACGTTTAGAAACAATGGTTTTATAATCGTCTAATTCAGTACTTCTCGATAATGAATTAATGATTTCATTATATGAAAGAGGTTTGGTTCTTAATCCTTCAATAATAAAATTGTATCGCTTAATTGAATCTATTTTTGCCATTTTTAAGGTTTTTAATATTTATTCAACAAATATAGACTATACCTCTGCCAAAATATGTCTTAGGTAAAATTTTAAAAATATATTTTTTAGATGACATGTTTTGGCTTAACTCCATTATACTTTTGATATATTATTAATCATTAAACCATATCATAATGCTAAGTGTTATTTCAAAAATTTGGGGCGTCATTACGCTTATTTTCGCAACTATTTGTTTGTTTCCTTTCTTAGGATGGGCAAATTGGGGTGTAATCTTATTTGCAATTATCGGTACAATCTTAGGTGCTTTGGCGTCGACCAAAGGAGGCATGTACATGAGTATAGTAGCTTTGGTTATTGCCTTTTTCAGGTTGATTATTGGTGGAGGCTTGTTTTAAAAAACTTAAAAATCCAGCAAAATTAATTCGCTAATGGTTTTGATGTAAAAATTTCAAATAATTATTGAGTAAACTTTCAATTTGAACCCTAGCTACCGGATTGGCAGAGTGAACATTAAATTTCAGGGATTTCAAATCTAAACCTGATTCATAAACCAACCATTTTGCACAAGCATAACCATCAGGGAGAAGATTTCCATTTTCGTCTTCTCCCAAATCGTTATCAAAACTTATCAATTTTGGCAAGCCATTGGTCTGAATATAAGCCACAAATGCTTCATAACTTCGCACAATCACAAAATCATTCAAATAATTTGGGTAAACCATTGCTATGGTTCGGAGATCATCGAGGAAGAGGTTGTAGGACATTTAATTATAATAACTTGTTAACCATTCATCATAAATATTTACCATTCTATTAATTACCGCAGCTAAAAAGATTGGTGTAGTATCATTAGTTAATTTATTATTGATTTGTTCCCAATACTGATAGTCTTCATTTTTTACGTAACTATCATTTCTAGTATCTTCATTTACAAACCTTTCAAATGGAAATTTATGATTATTTTCACTTCGATTGTCATCGAATGAAAGTGCTCTAAAATTACCATTTGAATTAACCCAATGCCTTGTAAGTTGATTTACCTCTTTTTGTTGATATACATGACTTTGTGGATAAATATGATCCCAATCCCATGGTCTATTAGTGTCGTCAATAGATTCAATTTGATTATATGAATCGAATTTTTCATTGATATAATTTCGTTGTGAATAAAGCAAAAACGATTTGTTCCAATAAATTTTATTAATAAATGAAGTCCATGTTCTATTTAAATCATCATCAGAAGCACTTTTTACGTCGATACACTCTGGAAGAATAAGTTGGAGTAATTCAACATTTATTAGATTATTATTTTTAATGTTGCTTAATTCATTAAAGTTGAATTTATTTTCAACTACAATTTTTAACAATGCTTCTCTTAATAGATTTGAGGGAATTAACTGTTTTAATTGCTTATCTGCTATTAATTTTTGAATTGAATCCTGCCATGTATTTTCCTTTAATAAATCGAAAAGTGCTAAAGGGATAGTTTTAATTTCATTTGAAAAATAAAGCAAATAAACAAAATTTGAAGATATGGTTTTAATCTGTTCTTGAAGTTTCGCTTCATTGATATAAAGGCAATACTTTTCAATGTGAATGAGTAAAACTAGAAAAAGGTCTGATGAATTTAAAATCCATTGTTTAATTAATACAGCTGGAACTTTGTCATTATTAATTTTACCCTGTTCCAATATTTTAATGGCAGTATCAATGATTTGTTCAGCTATAGAATTGCCTTCATTCTTATCTATAAATTTTTCAATGCTAACTTTAAACTCGTTATTTTTAATTCGATTTTTGAATTGATTTATTTTGTAATCTTTTGGAAATGAATCATAATCATTCATTTTGCAATCAACTATTCTTGCAAATAAATTGATTATTTTACTTGGGGCAATAAAGCCTTTTCCAATATTTTCAACCAAATCTTTTGATTTAGGGAATGCAGCTTTGTACATTGAATACATAACTTCTTCACCACCAATTCTTGTACCTGATGAATTTAACCTTACAAAAAGTGTAGGATCTTCACTTTCGTCACCAAGTTCATCGTTGTTTTTTAATATTTCACTTTTAACTGTGATTTCAGGAATGATTAGGTTTTTAGCATTTGTTATTCCTTCAAATATTTTTAAAAGGTATTTATCTTCGATTAATTCAAAATTAACATTCTGTTCTTTAGAATGTTGGGTTTGAATACTTAGTGTAAGAATTTTTTCAATTATTTCAGATTTGAATAGATAAAAGTCTGAAATATTGGCATTTAATAACCAACTCAGAGGAATTGGGAAATTAGCATCCCAAGGATTAATAGTTGATTTATTTAAATCAATATATCTTTCAGTTCCAGAATTTTTAGTGTTAAAATAGGCTAATGCTTTTTTTCTTTCCTTCATTTCTAATGGTTTCCCATTACCATTTCCTTCTCTTTGTGTTTGGTATCCCCAAGGATGAGATTTTGTCAAAACCTTTATATTAAAAGTTTGATTTAGTGAAGTTTTTTCAGGCATCAAATCAATCCAAATTGAAGGAGCATTATCTTTTATTGAAAAGAAATGATGATTTGCTGTTGAATCAAATGGGTCTATGAATCCTAAAGCTATGGATGTACTTCTTTGTTGACCATCTAATAAAAATCTTTCATTATTTTCAGTATCAACACTCATCATCACTGCACCAATTGGATAGCCTCTTAAAATAGAATCCCAAAGGGCTTCAATTTGATGTGCTTTCCAAACAAACCCTCTTTGCAATGAAGGTAATTTAATAGTTGAATTTTCATCCAACTGCCATTTGGAAATTTCACTTAGTGAGTATGATTTGGGATGAATTATTGCGGTTTCTGAGATATTTTCCATTATTGTGAGTTAATTTTTTCAAAAGTAGGGTAGGTTTGCGACAATACGTGTCGCTTTGTAAAAAAGTAATAAAAAAAACGATTTGAATAAACAGGAAGGTTTATTCACCAATCGTTTTTATTCTAGTAGTATTTTTAGCATTCTTTTATAATCATTTATGAATATTTTTGAAACAATAAAAGATTCTGTTTCTTCGTAATTTATCTTTGATATACCTGTTTCATCAAACTTATAAATAATGGCATTAGGGTAGGATAATAAAATTGGAGAATGGGTAGCAATAATGAATTGTGATTTCTTTTTAACAAGATTATGTATGGCAGTTAAAATTGACATTTGTCTGTTTGGTGATAATGCTTCAACAGGTTCATCAAATATATATAATCCATTCCCTTTTAGAACTTCCAATATTATAATTAAAAATGTTTCACCATGTGAGTAATTATGCAACGACATTCCTCTATACCTTTTCATGAAATTGGATTCTGGTGGCTCTTCTTTTGCTAAACCTTCTAAATATGTGAGGATATTATACAAGCTTTCTGCCCTAAGAAAATGAAAATCTGAAGCTGTTCTGTGAGTTTTAATGATTTTTAAATATTTATGCAAAGGCGAGTTATTTTTATGTGTTTTAAAATGAATACTTTTAGTACCGCCTTCTATACTAAAACCAAGAGAAATTGCAATTGCTTCAAGTAAAGTAGATTTGCCAGCACCATTTTCGCCTACAAAAAATGTTACATTTTCATGTAAATCCAAAGACTGAATTTGTTTAATATAAGGTAAATTAAAAGGGTGTTTTTCATAATCTTTAATCATATTATGCTGTAAAATGACTTTTTCTATAAATCCATTTTTGTTCATATATTGAAATATATTTTAGTTATTTGCAAATTTCAAGAAATTCATGTCAAGATGTGACGTTTTAAAAAACGATTTAAATAAAGGGGGGGGGGATTCAAATCGTTTTGGTATTTATTATCGTTATTAAAGAGGTCTTTATTCTTTTAAACTTAAATTATATTCTTTATTTAAGTAATCTTCAATAAAATTTAAAAAAGAAATTAATTCTGTTTTAAATTCATTATTTAATATACTTCTATAAAAATCATTACCTTTATTTTTAGCAAAAACAAATGCTGGCCAATCACCTGTTTGTTTTAAAATATTTTTGTTAAAATAATTTTTTGAACTTTCTCTAATTTGGTTTGATAATTCATGATTTTCATTGTTTACGTTACTAAATCCATAATAAATACAATCAAATCCTTCAAATTCGATTGTTATGTTTAATCCTTTTTCAAATAAAACTTTATTTATTAAATTGTAACCAAACCATTTTAGAAGTTTTGGATCTTTATTGTAACGATATTCTACATTAATTTCTAGTTTTAATTCATGTTTTACTTCATTAATCAATGTTAATAATTGATTTTCAAATATGTATTTTTTATTGTTAGAATTTGCTATTAAAATAGAAGTATTGAAAGTGTCTAAACTTGCCGTTAATATTTTTGATATTTCTTCACTCATTTTATGATTATTTGATTGGTTAGTTAGCTGTTGAATTAAAATTAAATATTGATTTAAAGTTTCTCTTATAAATGGTTTATTTGCCATTTCTTTGATGCATTTTTCAATCCATACAACAATCTCATTTTTATACGATATACAAGTGAAATCAAATCCTTCTTTTAGTCGTCCTTTGGAGTTTTCACTGGGTGAATTACCATCAAGAGTCAAATAAAAAATAGGTGCATTGATATCAAATTCTCTATATCTAATTAATTGCATAGGTTGGTCTCCCGCATACACCTTGTTTTCTATTATAATATTATTTTTGCCATCATTGATTACAATATCAATTCTACCACCTTGTTCTGCTTCATAATTTACTTTTCCAGCAGATTTTTCTTTTTCAGCTTTACTGTTTATAGTATTAAAATGTGTTAACAAGTCCAATTTAGCTTGATGTTTTTGAAATGTATCTTTTACAGTTTCTATAAATAATTTCAAAAATATATCTTTTTGACCATGTCTTCCATTAGCATTTAATAAATTAGTCAAAATAGCCGAATGACTTAATTCATCACTTGTAATACCTAAAATGTCAAATACATTATAGTGTTCACCTGAGTATACAGCTAAATCTTCATACTTTTTTGAAATCAAACTTACTTGGGTAAGTAAATTTTGAATTGATTGATTCTCTTGGGTTACCATTAATTTTTATTTATAATTGCTAAAGTTTTTTGAAGAATTTCATCGTCAATTGGATCAGTTATACTTGATTTTAGATCAAGATTTCTATATTTAGATTCAAACAAAAATACAAATTGACTATAAAAACCATTCCCTACTTTGTTTGATTTCATAAATTCAATTGCTTGCATCTCGCCAATAATAATTGATAAATGAAAATAATAGAACTCTCCATTCAAGGTTAATTCCAAATCT
>JGI25908J49247_10000056_pt1 | contig 28174 bp, 9 predicted proteins | sample LauGreSpBDMM15SD_2_FD_49247 | JGI IMG/M metagenome (IMG submission 49247) | reverse complement strand
TAGCAGATCCTACCGGAAAATACAGCTCGACAAACTTATTTGCCAACGACGGCGTGCTATATACAGAAGAATACACGAGCCAGTACAGATTTAATTATAACAGTAAAACTGATATTGAGGTTGTTATTTACAATCAAATTTTTGATATTCTTAAAAGATCAAACTTGCGTAATTTTTATTATTCTAAATTTATTAATTTTATTACTGCTAGTTTAAACATTGTTTGGAATAATGTAACTACTGATGCTAACGCATCGTCGGGTTATGTCGGCGACGTTGTTGACGGCACAATTTATAAAGTTGGAGAATATACTAGTACAGATTTAAAATATTTAAAAGCCGGAGCATTAATACAGTTTACCGCTCCAACTGGATATTACTTTGACACTAGTAGAGAGAACACACTTGTACAAACGTCAGCGACAACTACTGCCGGTTATATAAAAACTCTATGGGCGGAAGTTGTATCGGTATCCGACGATGGTACCGCCGCCGGCACAGGACGCCTAGCGACAGGATTTGGACCAATAGGATTAAATTGTCCGGTTCCGTCGGGAACTGCTACAAATAAACCAATTATCACTCAGATTGTGCCCAAGTGGAGAACAGTAATTGACACCTCAACAATTACTACTATGATTGATTTAATTGATTCAAATAAACCGTTTGCCTTAAGATATGATGCCACGACACAAATATGGAAAATTGTGTTCGAAGCAAATTTAGATTTAGTTTCTAATTTTAGCACCGCAAAACAAGGCGATGTTACAAGTAAAAATCAAGATGCCAGTTGGCTTCTTTTGTTTAGCACTGATAATGAATACTATACTGTGACTAGTAGAGAACAACGATATGTGTTTGAAAGTGATACACAAGTTAGATTCTTTTTTGATAACACTCGTAAAATCTATGACAGCCGAAGTGATTCTGTAATTAAAGATATTATTAATATTTTAAATGTAAATGCGAATCCGGCAAGTGTTGAAGGGTATCCGTTCACTGTAGACTATCCTTGGGAAGTTGTTTCAGAGTATGCTGGACAAGATGGTTATATTGATAATAAAAAAATAGTAATTACATTTGCTGATTCTGATGACAACGGAGTAGTTGACAACCCAGAATTATTTTTAAATGTAGTTAACCCAGTTTCTACAAATTGGACACGTTATATTTTGCAAGAAAAATATACAATTAGTCAAGGACAAGACGATTACAGATATGTAGAAAATTATAATAATTCTACAGTAAAAATATTAGCTGACGAATCATTAGTCGGCGATAGGAATCAATACACTTTTCCTCAGTATTTTTATTTTGTAAAAACCGGAGTGGTTAAAAAACTAACGGCAGCAAATCAGCCATTAGTTGCTAGTCTTGACTACAAAGTATTTGTAGGTCGAGATAAAATTAAATTTCAATACACTCATAGTGCTGACTACGATTCTAGAATTGATCCCGGAGCATCTAATATAATAGATGTGTTTGTATTAACTAAGGGATATGATACGTTGTTTAGGCAGTGGATAAGTGGTGCCGCCATAAGCAAGCCGTTGCCTCCTAGCAGTGCAGAATTATATGATATCATAGATCCAGGTCTAAGTTTAATTAAATCAATAAGTGATGAAGTAATTTATCACCCAGTAAATTATAAAGTATTGTTCGGAACGATTGCCGAAGATAATCTTCAAGCAAGTTTTAAAGTAATTAAAAATGCAAGTCAAGTGATATCTGATAATGATGTTAAGGTAAAAGTAATTACAGCAATTAATCAATTTTTTAGTTTAGAAAATTGGGACTTTGGAGATACATTTTATTTTACTGAACTATCGACGTATGTTATGAATCAAGCGGCACCTTACATCGCTAATTTTGTTATAGTTCCTCGACAAAACAGTCTAAATTTTGGTAGTCTATTTGAAATTAAATCGTCTAGCGATCAGTTGTTCATCAACGGAGCAACAGTTGACGATATTGAAATTATTACATCTATAACGTCAAGCTCAATTAAAGCAATTACAAATACTAATTCTAACGTAGTTAATACTACACAACAAAATGTAACAAGTTCACCATACGGAGCAACTAATGGCTGATAGTGTAAATCCCACAGGCGGCGATGCAAAAGCTTCTGACTTCCTACCTAAATTCTACCAAACTGATGCTAATAAAAAGTTTTTACAGGCAACCGTAGAACAATTAACACGCCCNGGTACTGTTAAGAAGATTAATGGATTCATTGGTAGAGAAAATGCTAAAGCTACTAATGGCGCTGACATTTTCATTACTGCCCCAACGTTGGACAGACAAAATTATCAATTAGAACCGGGGATGGTTATAACTGATGATTTAGGAAATACTACATTTTTTAAAGACTATGCTGATTATATTAATCAAATAGGAGTATTTGCTGGTAATACTAGTAATCATGCCAGGTTAAACAAACAAGAATTTTATTCTTGGGATCCTCATATTGATTGGGATAAATTTGTTAACTTTCAAAATTACTACTGGTTGCCTTATGGACCTGACACTGTTAAAATTGCAGGGCAACAATTAGCAATTACTAGCGAGTATACTGTTACAGTTGAATCAGTAGGCGGCGATGATCAGTTTATTTTTACTCCACCGGGTCTAATTAGAGATCCTGTAATTAAATTATATAGAGGACAAACCTATACATTTAATGTAACTAGTCCGTCAAATCCCTTCATGATTAAAACATCTAGATCATCTGGGTTATCTCATCCTTATCTTAACAACGAACTAGTATATAAAGATGAAAACGGCAATGTTGTAAATTCGATTGAAAAAGGTACTGTTACATTCACAGTGCCTTACTCTTGCCCCGATGTCCTATTTTACACTAGCACAGCTAACGCTAATCTTGGTGGAGTGTTTGAAATATTATCTATAGATGATAACACATTTATTAATGTTAATCTTGACATCATAGGAAAAAAATCTTATACATTGCCTAACGGTATTAGTCTTACTAACGGAATGAAAATACGATTTATTGGCAATGTTGAACCGGCCTCATATGATCNGGGATCATATTATGTTGAAGGTGTTGGCACTGCAATTGAATTAATAAATGTTTCAATTTTAGAATTATTAAGCACTTATACAACCTCTGAAACTATATTATTTGACAATAGTCCTTTTGATACTTTGCCGTTTAGCGATGCAACCGGTTTTGCCGGAAGTCCTGAGCATATTGTTATTAATAGAGCAAGCAAGGATCGAAATCCTTGGACACGATACAATCGTTGGTTTCATAAAGACGTTATAATTAAAACAGCAGAACTTAATGGAATTCCGGTTGATTTAAATCAAACATCTAGAGCAGTACGACCTATTATCGAATTCAAAGCAAATTTAAGATTATTTAATTTTGGATCAGTTGCGATTGAAGATATTGATCTAGTTGATAGTTATACTACGGATGTGTTCAGCACGATTGAAGGTCAGGTTGGTTATAATATAGATGGGATATCAATATCTCAGGGACAACGAATTTTATTTACAGCAGACACTGATGTGTTAGTAAAGAATAGAATTTATAAAGTAGAATTCATAACTTTAAATGGAAAAAGACAAATTCACTTGTCCCCGGAAGCAGAACCAGAAGCAGGCCAAGGTTGCATTATTAAACAGGGCTTAACGAATCAAGGAAGCACTTATTGGTACACTGGAACTCAGTGGAAGCTAGCTCAGCAAAAAACAAAATTAAATCAAACTCCGTTATTTGATATAGTTAACGAAGAAGGTATTAGTTACGGCGATACTAGTGTTTATGACGGCTCAACGTTTACAGGAACATCAGTGTTTTCTTATAAGGTAGGTACTGGTACAGTAGATTCTACGCTAGGATTTTCATTATCTTATAAAAATATCAATAACATTGGTGATATTGTTTTTAATTTTAATTTACTTACTGATTATTTTGAATATAAAAATAACACGGGTGTAATAGTTAAAACTATTGATGTTGGTTATTTAGAAAAATTAACTCCCTCGGGTACAGTGTATGTTAACGGCTGGCAACAATGCCAGTCAAATACATATCAAGGAGCCATTAGAATTTATAAAAATTCTAATCTAGTGAATAACTTTGACTTGGATATTTTTGATAGTATTACAGAACTAGACGATTTAGTTGTCAAAGTGTATATTAATGGTATTCGATTAGACAACAGTAATTGGTCAGTAGTCGATGGCCCAGTGTACAAAAAAATTGTTCTTAACAGCGATATTAGTTTGACTGATGTATTAACTATAAAAGCATTTGCATCTCAGCCTGTTAACAAACAAGGATTTTATGAAATCCCTGTTAACTTACAAAATAATCCGTTAAACAGCAATATTGCAGATTTTACATTAGGCGAAGTTATTGATCATGTAGGATCAATTGTTGATAACATTTCTGGATTCGCCGGAGACTTTCCAGGCTACAGTAATTTAAGAGACCTTGGAAATATAACACCCTTTGGTACAAAATTTGTACAGCATAGCGGTCCTGCCAGTTTAAGTTTATATCATATCACTAGTGAAAACAATAATATAATCAATGCAATAGAATTTTCAAAAGAAGACTATAATACATTTAAGAAAAATTTTATAACAGTTGCTTCGACTATTGGAATTGATACAGATCAAGCAACGGGTGTAAATCTTATTTTACAAAAAATAAATCAAGATAAGCCAAAAACTAGTCCATATTATTTTAGCGATATGGTTCCTTACACTGCACGTATTAGAAATACGTTATCAGTAGTTGATTATAGAATTAAAACATATCCATTAGTTAATGTGTTCAGCATGGATACATTGTCAACTCGTTCAGTTATTGTATACCTAAACGAAACACAGCTTTTATATAAAAGAGATTATGTTTTTAGTAGCCAGGGTTTTGTAATTATTACAGCAACTATTGCTACAGGCGATACTATTATTATTGATGAGTACGATAACACGAACGGATCTTTTATACCGGCTACTCCTACTAAACTTGGAATATGGCCAAAATACGAACCAAAAATTTATCTTGATACAAGTCTAGTTACTCCTCGACTAATGATCCAAGGTCACGACGGCAGTCAAATACTTGCGTACGGGGACTATAGAGATAATTTAATTTTAGAACTAGAAAGCAGAATTTTTAATAATATTAAAGTAGAATATAATCCGTCGATATTTGACATTTATGATGTTATTCCCGGATACGGTCGAGAAACAGACTACTCATTAGAAGAGTTTAATTCTGTTCTAGCTTCCGATTTTTATAAATGGACTAGTTTAGTTGACCAAGATTTTACTAAACCTTTAAATTACGATAGAACCGATCCTTTTACATTTAATTATAGATTTAATTCTGCGCCCAACGGTCAAGGTTTGCCCGGATACTGGAAAGGAATTTATCGTTGGATGCTAGATACTGACCGCCCAAATTTATGCCCTTGGGAGATGTTAGGGTTTAGTATTGAACCAAGTTGGTGGCAAGAGGTATATGGACCAGCACCGTACACTAGCGAAAATAAAATTCTATGGGAAGACCTTGCTACTGGAACAATTAGAGAACCTAATACACCGGTAAGAATAAATGCAAAATTTGCAAGACCTATTTTAGATAAATGTATTCCTGTTGACGATCAAGGCAATATTCTAAGCCCTGCATTTTCTGGGTTAGCATCTGGAGTTATAACACAAGCAACAGAATCTGATTTTGTATTCGGAGATGTAAGTCCAGTAGAGTCGGCTTGGAGAAGAAGTAGCCATTATCCTTTTAGTGTACTACGTACTATTATGTTATTGCATCCCGCAAAAACATTTGGAACACTCTTAGATCGATCAAGAATAGTAAGAAATATTGCCGGTCAACTAATTTATACTGAAACAGGATTGCGTATATCACCCAGTGATATTATGATTCCTAGCATATATTCTAGCGAAACGCATGTACAAACTTCGGGTATTATTAATTACATAATTGATTATATTTTAAGTGACAATTTAAAATCTTACAATTCTTATGTTTATGATCTAATGAACATTAACGCAAGATTAACCTACAGAATTGGCGCATTTACTAGCAAAGAAAAATTCAATTTATTATTAGATAGTAAAACACCACTAAGCCAAGGTAGTGTTTTTGTGCCACAAGAAGATTACAGTATTATTTTAAATAGCTCTAGTCCTATTAAGAAAATTACCTACAGCGGTGTAATCATTACTAAAACACTAATTGGTACAATCACCGGGTACGAAGTAAAAGGATATAGTAAAACACAACCATATTTTAAATATTATCCAGCTACTGACATTGGGCTAAAGATCAATGTTGGCGGAATTTCAGAAACGTTTAGCACATGGGCCCCTAATTCGAGATTTGCCGCTGGCAAAATTGTAGAATACAATAAAAAGTTTTATAGATCAAAATCTTTACACACTACTACCGATACTTTTACAGTTCAATTTTATGAACTATTAGCAGAGCTTCCGATCATCGGAGGACAAGACGCATATTTAAAATCTGAATGGGATAAAAGTGAAACAGTTATAGTTCCGTACAGCACAAAATTTAGAACTATCCAAGAGGTAGTAGATTTCCTAGTAGGTTACGGTGCGTGGTTAGAAGATCAAGGATTTATATTTGATGATTTTAATACTACGTTATCTCAAGTAACAAACTGGGAAACAAGTGCTAAAGAATTTTTATTCTGGACAACACAAAATTGGTCTTTCGGCCAAGATAAGTGGAACGACTGGATACCGACTGTGGATGTACAGGCAGGTAGTATTGTTAGGTATAACGGCGACTACTACCGAGCATATACTGCTATTCCAGCAACTTCGGTATTTGACAATGAACGATATGCTAGGCTCGACGGGTTGAGTAATCTAGGTAGTAGCGTGATTAGTTTAAGTCCTTCTGCGGCAAAGATAACATTTTCTTTACCGTTAGCAGTTGTTGATGATATTAGAAATACGTTTAATGACTACGAATTTTTTAAAGTTGATGGAACACCGATCCAACCAAATTTCTTGAATTCGTATAGAAATGATAATACTGTTAGTTACATACCGGTCGGTGCAGACGGAGTATACAGTGCTAGTTTTTATCTAGTACAAAAAGAACAAGTAGTAATTTTAAACAATTCTACAATGTTTAACGATACAATTTATAATGTTGAAAGCGGTTATAGACAAGAGCGTATCCGAGTATCGGGTTATGTAAGTGACAGATGGACTGGATCATTTGATGCGCCGGGATTTATTTTTGATCAAGCAATAATCCAAAATTGGGAAGCATGGAAGGATTATTCTCTAGGGGATATCGTTAAGTATAAGGAATTTTATTATAGTTCAAAAACGTCTTTATCCGGGACAAATACGTTTGAAAATATAAGTTGGATAAAATTAGATAAAAAACCAACAGCACAATTATTACCAAACTGGAATTATAAAGCAGGACAGTTTACAGATTTCTATAGTCTTGATAGCGATAACTTTGATAGCAGTCAACAAAAAATGTCTCAACATTTAGTTGGTTATCAGAAACGACAATTCCTTGAAAACATTATACAAGATGATGTTAGTGAATTTAAATTTTATCAAGGAATGATAATTGAAAAAGGAACAAAAAATGTCCTTAACAAATTATTTGATGTCCTTAGCGCAGATAACAAAGACAGCGTGAGTTTTTACGAAGAGTGGGCTGTACGTATGGGACAGTACGGAGCAAGTTCTGCATTTAATAATGTTGAGTTTATATTATCTGAAGGGCTGTTTAAAAACAATCCTCAAGGTTTTGAATTAGTTAACTATGTAGATCCTTCAGTAACTGATTTTATAATTAGACAAACTCCTAACGACGTGTATTTAAAACCAGTAGGATATAAAAATGATTTATGGCCTACATTAGATAGCCAGCATTATTATTTAAGAACTCCTGGACACGTTAGGCTTGATCAAGTTAAAGTAGCATTACCTACAATTGATGATATTGTATCTCAAGATGTAACTACTTTTTTAAATGGTGATTATGTTTGGTGCGGTTTTGAAAATAATACATGGAATGTTTATCGATACACCGACGCCGACCTGATAGTTACAAATGCAACTTATTCATCTAACGATAAAGAAATAACGTTAACAACTAAAAATAATATATCTCTTACTGTCGGAGAATGGATAGGCATTAATCAAACTAGTTCGTTTAATGGATTTTTTAAAATTAAATCAATTATCGGTAATAAAATGATATTGAGTGCATTACTAAGCACAACACCTTCGGGTTCATTTGCTGATCAAAAAACAATTGTAATTTTTGTTTTTAGATCACAAAAAGCAAATTCAATTAACAACGCTGATAATGTTCGACCTATTAATATTGTTTCTGGAGAATTGCTGTGGACCGGCGGCCAAGGAACGTCTTATGACTGGGAAACATGGCAGTATACGCCTGTGTATACTAATAAAGAACTAGTAAACACTGAACCACTATATGATTTAGGAAGAGGAAAACAGATTGTAATTAATAGTGTCGGAACTGTGATGGCAACTACAATTAACAATGGAACAACATTTATTTACGATAGGGCAGGGCTAGTAGCACCGTGGATTCAAAGATCTTCAATTGAGCCGCCTGTGTTAACTGTTGACGGACTAGGTCAGCAGAACGCAGTTTACCTAGGTGACGTTATTGCTATGTCCCCAGACGGTACTTGGTTAGCAACCGGAACACCGTTAGCTAGTTATGTTTCAACAAATCCACAAGTTGGAGATTTATACACCGCAGTTAATACAACTGATTCAGATTACAATTCATCATTAGTAAATCAAGGTGCGATCTCTTTATATAAGAAAGATGCAAGCAACGTTTATACATTTGTAGATTCAATAATAAGCCCAACTCCAGTAGCTAATGAATTATTTGGCTCGAATATTGTGCTCGGCAACGATGTAATGTTTGTAACTGCCGCCGGATATAACACTATTGGTAGAGTATATCAATTAAACTATCAAACTAATGTTATAGCCAGTACAGCATACAGTCCTATCGGTAGCACAGGAACTGTAATAAAAGTATCTAATACCGCTAATATTGAAGTTAATATGAAAATTGTCGGCGTTGGATTTACCAGCGGTCAATATGTAACACAAGTAGTTAATAGTACAACTTTATATATAAGTGTTGCTCCAGATAGCACGCCAGCCGGCATATTAGAATTCACAGCAACCGAATGGCAATATGCTACTACTCGATATCTCGGACATAATAGTTTAACAGCCGGCGCAAAGTTTGGACATTCTATGTCTATTAGTCAGGACAGCAATACACTAGCAGTATCTGCGCCCGGAACTGCGGGATATGTCTTTATCTATAAAAAGAATGGTAATGCATATCCTCAATTTCAATTACTGACCGCTAGTAGCAATGCATTAAATAACAGCGGGTTTGGAACTGCGGTAGCGTTAACAGCTGATGCCAACTATATTGCTATTAGTACGGTATTATATGACGGAGAAAAAATCGATCAGGGACTTGTTGATATTCGTGCATGGAACGGAGAAGTATATGATCCGACCACTCGAAAAGAAATAGTTAATAACAATCCATCAATTGCTGAATTCTTTGGTACAAAATTAAATTTTATGAACGGATCTGAAACGCTAGTTGTTTACAGTCCAAATTCGTTTGTTCGAGATCCNATTGTATTAACAGACAATACAACGTTCGATGACGATACAACACACTTTTTAATTAACAACTCAAATACGGGTCGAATTGACATCTATGATCGTTATGACACATCTTGGGTGTTTAGTGAAAGTTTAAAAACCAATGATGCAGATGCACATTCTGCGTATAGTTCAGGATTTGCGGTCGCCGCAAATCGAGTTATTGTAGGTTCACCTTATCAACTTGATAAGGGAATAATGTCTGGAAAACTTTACGATTGTAGTAAACGAGATGGAACCTTTAGCTGGAAAAAAATACATTCTCAAGGTAAAGCTGTTAATTTAAAAAGAATTAAAAAAGCATTCTTATATAATAAACTAACAAACAATATTGTTTCATACTTAGATGCAATCGATCCGAGTCAAGGGCAGATACCGGGAATTGCCGAACAAGAAATAAAATATAAAACATTTTACGACCCTGCGACATATTCGATAGGAACAACAACTGTGACAGTTGATGACGGTATGGCTTGGTCTAAATCTCAAGTTGGTACATTATGGTGGGATTTACGCACTGCAAAATTTATCGAAAGTCACGATTCTGCAGATGTTGTATATAGAAACAGTACATGGAATACATTGTTTCCTGGTGCAAGTATTGACATATACGAATGGGTTGAGTCTAAATTAAAACCGGCAGAATGGAACACTACAGCTGATACAGAATCAGGACTAGCTAACGGTATTAGCGGAACTACATTATATGACAATACCGTTTATAGCGTTATTAGAAAATACGATGCAGTCGCTAAAACTTTTAAAAATGTTTACTATTACTGGGTAAAAAATAAAAAGACAATACCAAGTTCTTTAAGTAGNAATATGTCTGCTATTAATGTAGCTAAATTAATTGCTAATCCTCGAGGCGATGGTTATAAGTACCTAGCATTNACTAGCTCAAATAGTTTTAGTCTTGCTAACTGCCAACCGTTATTAGAAGACAATAATGTTATATTGTCAGTTGATTATTGGATTTCCGACTCGGCCATAACGCAAAGTAATATTCATAGCCAATGGAAATTAATTTCAAACGATATTAATTCTGAAATCCCAACCAGAATAGAAGATAAGTGGTTTGACAGCTTATGTGGGAAAGATATTGCTGGCCGAGTAGTTCCGGACACTAATCTTCCTGCTAAGTTACGATACGGTATTGAAAATCGACCGCGACAGGGCATGTTTATTAATAGATTTGAGGCATTAAAACAATTTGTTGAGAAAACAAATCAAATATTGATTAACAATCAAATTGCTGATCAAAGAAATTTAACACAGTTAGATAGCTATGATATGTTGCCAAGTAGTATTACTGGAATATATGATACTATTGTAGACACTGACGCAGAACTTAGATTTGCCAATATCGGAAGTTTTAGAAAACCTACATTAACAGTAGGACCTCCGATTGACGGTAAGATTACTTCTGTTAATATTCTTGAAAAAGGTAGCGGGTATTTAATAGCCCCATATATTACAGTAAGCGGCGCAGGCACTGGCGCAATTTTAAGAGCAACTATTAATTCTAGCGGACAGATTAACGGAGTTACAATTGTTGCAGCCGGCGAAGGGTATGATGACAATACATTTTTAAGTGTTAGAAATTATTCAGTTCTTGTACGGAACGATTCGCAAGCCGCCGGAATTTGGAGTATATACGCATATGAACCGTCTACTGAATTATGGTCTCGTACTAACGGACAGTCATACGACACTAGAAAATTCTGGACTTATGCAGATTGGTATTCTACAGGATATAATCAATTTACTGCAATCGATCACTCAGTTGATACATTTGCAGAGCTAGGACAACTTAGTATTAGTATAGGGCAAACCGTTAAAGTTAGAACTACAACTAATTCAACATGGATTCTACTAGAAAAGTATTCTAATAATATTACAATTGATTGGACTACTAGTTATAAAGTAGTAGCAGAACAAAAAGGAACAATCCAACTAAGTTCAGCTCTATATGAATCTGCAAATACAATTTATGGATATGATTCGGCATTATATGATGGCGGAACATTTGATAATAATGCTTCAATTGAGTTAAGAATAATTCTTAACACACTAAAAAATAATATATTTGTTGATAATTTAAAACAAGAATATTTAAACTTGTTTTTTAGCAACGTTCGATATGCGTTTAGTGAACAAACTTATATTGACTGGATTTTTAAAACTAGTTTTGTTAAGGCTCAACATAATGTGGGTAATTTAGATNAACCAGTAACCTACAAAAATGATAATTTAGCTGACTTTGAAAATTATATTGATGAGGTAAAACCATATAGAACTAAGATTAGAGAATATATTAGCTCTTATACAAACCTTGAAAATAGTCAAACATCGACTACTGATTTTGATCTCCCTCCGGTATTAATAGGAAATGCTGTAATTCCTATCACCGGCTCGGTTGTTAACGGCACAATTCAAACTGACAGCTCTGTGATGAATTCATATCCGTGGAAATATTGGTTAGACAACGTTGGATTTAAAATAACACAAATTGTCGTTACGGATAGCGGAAGCGGATATCTAACTCCCCCTGTAATACGAATTACTAGTAGTTCTGGCGCTGGCGCTGTGGCAAGAGGATTTGTTTCAAACGGAAAATTAACAAGAATATCACTAATCTCAAACGGTTCAGGCTATCTTGAAGCTCCGATAATTGTAGTAGACGGCAACACTACAGGAACACTAGCAAAAGCAGTTGCAATTATTGGTCACGGCGTGGTAAGATCAAATCTTATAAAAATTAAATTTGATCGCACAACGAGTCAATATGTTATTACACAACTACAGGAAACAGAAACATTTCCAGCAACTGGTTCACAAAAACAATTTGTCTTAACATGGGCACCTGACGTACGGGTCGGAAAATCAATAGTCGCTATAAAACTTAAAACATTAACTACTAGCACAGAAGTACTACAGGGCGAGTATTCATTAGCTATCACAAAGTCATCTGCTAGTATGTACACTAGATATTATGGTACTTTAACATTTAATACAGCGCCTCCTAAGGATGCAGTTATTACCGTTACGTATATCAAAGATTGGTCATTATTAAATGCCGCTGATAGAATACAGCATTATTACGACCCGGCATCTGGAGAACTAGGTAAAGATTTAGCACAACTAATGGACGGCATAGATTACGGTGGCGTAATTGTTAGTGGTCTAGGTTTTGAATTAGCCAAGGGCTGGGACAGTCTTCCGTACTATAGTGATAAGTGGGATACTTTTGATACTACATTTGATGATTACATTGCTACCGCGGCGACTGATGATCAATATTTGTATACATTACCTTATATTCCAGAACAAGGTACCGGCAAGATAAACATATACCAAGCAAAGCTGTTAGTTGAATCGTATCTGTCAGATGGCGAGCAGTTAAATTATGATTTTAATATTCAAGCTATTAATCCGGTAGTAACTGTTACTACTGAATTAGATATAACTGATGCATCCGCGACGTATGTGCAAACCGGAAGTACCGGAACAACTTTAAAAATATCTGGTTTATCTGGAACAATTGTTTCGGGAATGAGTGTTATAGGCACAGGATTTAATTCGGGGCAAACTGTAGTTACTGTAGTTAATAGTTCTACTTTAATTTTAAGTGCTTCGCCGAACAATCAACCAGTTGGTACTTTATATTTTACAAAGAACATAGCAGGTGTTGATATATTAGAAGTTGAAAATACCGAATTGCTAATAGCCGGAGATGCTATCACAGTAACTCCCTTTATTGCAGATACTATCGGGTACAATACAAAAATACTTCGAGTACTATCAAGTACTACTGTACAGTTAGATCAAATTTTATTTAAGAATATTACAAATTCTACAGCAACGTTTACTAGAACATTGGGTATATCCACTGACTATGTAATTAACATGAATGGGACAGTAACCTTACTAAATCCAGTTGATGCGGGTAGTTCTATTAATATTTCTTCATTAATTACAGCCCTTGGCTCGTCCGGTGCACTTCGTGTAGACGACGGCACTTACTATACTGACGGGATTACAAAAATCATTGACATCTCTGGATATGTTGATTCAGTTAGCAAAGGTGATCAGATTATTATTCGTAAGTGGACTAGTGATGGTTCAGTTAAACCACAGGATACTGATTATGATACAGCTTTAGAGGGTGGAAACCTAGCATATACTTCTGCTACAGGTTTACTAGCTGATACTATTATAGTAGATGGTGACGGATTTGTAACTCCAACTTCGAGTGGAGCTCCTGAAGAAGTAGTTCCAGGACAAGTAGTGGATACTATGGCTATTAAGGTATTTGATAGACCAAGTAGTGGTAGCGCAGTAATTAAAGTTGACAGCTACTTAGCTGACGGTAATCAACGTAACTTTCAAATATCGCAAACTCCGAATAGCCATCAAGCAGTAATTGTTAAATTTACCAAAGGCCAGCGTACAGGGACTGTGTTAGAATCTGTGTCGTCGATTAAAACTGAAATTGATGATTACATAGTATTATATAATACTAATGAAGTAAGATTTGTTACAGCTCCGCCCGCTGGCGAATTAGTGTCAATATTCAGTGTTGGTTTTAACGGCACGGGCATTTTAGATTTAGATTATTTTATAGGTGATGGCACTACTAACGAATTTATAACAAAGGCGGCTTGGACTGACCCAGTGACATATTTGGTATATGTAAATGGTTCTCCGGTTAATGTGGTACTATTTAAAACAGATACTAGTTATGAGGATATTGATCAAATCGGCATAAGATTTATTAATCCGCCGCTGGCTAATAGTGTTATAAATTATATTATTGTTACAGGCAGCAGACAAACATTTTCAATTACTAAATCTGAAATTATTACTCCTACAGGAACTGATACTTACGATCTTCAAAACATATCAGGTGATTCTTTACCAATAGAATCTAGCATGATAGTTAGAGTTGACAATACTATTTTGTCTGGTCCAAATAATAGCTATTTTAAAATAGGAAGTAACAGATTAAACTACATAATTGACCCTGCAAAGTTTGTACCTTTTAGTGTTGCGGCAACTGACATTGTTGTGCTAGCTGACGGAATCTTATTAACTCCTAGCACTGATTATATTATTGACCTTAGCGGGCTTACAATTAAGATCAATAAGACAACATATAATAAGTATACCGGAAAACAACTAATTGTTAGTATTAGAAAAAATCAAGGATATGTTTATGTTCCATCAATTGGAACTTCTCCTGCACAAATAATATTTGCACAATCATATTCTGCCGGATTAATTGAAGTTACTGCGTTTTATAAACATGATATATTAGATATACAACGTACTGGAATTAACATAACATCCAATTTATCATTAACTCCGGATACGGCAGAATATTATAACTATACTGCGTTAGCCGGTGGCCTCTTAAAATTAGATAGAACAGTAATTGATGACAACTACGTTTGGGTTTTAAAGAATGGTACTTTGTTAACACCTAGTGTTGATTTTAAAGTTAATACTGATCGACAAAGCATAACGTTAGCTACTCCGCCAGCACTAACAGATGAAATTACGTTAATAACTTTTAGTAGTAATGTGTTAACTTCTGGAATCGCATATATGCAATTTAAGGATATGTTAAACAGAACTCACTTTAAGCGATTAAGTAAAAATAAGCAAACACAATTGACTGTTGAATTAAAGTATACTGATATAACAATCACAGTTGGTGATGCAAGCAATTTTGATATACCTAATCCGCAACAAAATAAACCGGGCATTATCGAAATTCACGGCGAACGAATTGAATACTTTACTAAAGTTGGTAATGTATTAGGTCAAATTCGTCGAGGTACGTTAGGGACGGGCACACCTAGCACACACCCAATAGGATCATATGTACAAGATATTGGGTCTAGTGAAACTATTCCTTACACTGAAACTACCAAAACTGACAGAGTAATCTCAACTGGTACTAACATAATTGATTTAACTTTTGTACCAACCGTTGACGATCTGTCAATTTATCAGTGGTTTAAAGAAAACGGATATACGTTTACTGAGAATTTTGAAATAGAAAGTTCTTACAATATCAACGATGTAGTAGTTTTTAATAACAATTACTACTATACCGTGTATCCAGTGCCTAGCGTTAAGAATCGATTAACGACGATTAATTATACCCCGNTAAANGCTACGTATTGGAANNTATATGTTACTTCGATTCCGCCNGGCTACAGTCAATCAAACGATATAGAAGTGTTTGCCGCCGGAGTTAGATTAAAGAAAAAACCTTACAATCTATACAGTGTATTAAACGGGCCGGACAGCCCTGCAGCCGATGACAGATTTGATGCTGAATTTTCTGTAGATGGAGCATCTCAGCAAGTTCGTCTAACAGAAACTGTCCCGTTCGGAACAACTGTGACGGTTGTTAAGCGGTTAGGTATAGATTGGGATCGTTTAATTAACATTCAAGACGATAATAGTAAGATTGCTAAATTTCTGAAGTCTACTCCGGGCGTTAGCTATAAAGCTGTAGCAAAGTCCGAATAAACTAGCAGATAATAATACTTGATAAATATAAAAAAGAGAGATTCATATGCAGAGTAAAGACACAACCGGCGTACATATAGAAGGTCATATTAAGATATTTGATCCCAATTCTGCTGAAGTTTACGTTAATAAACGCAATGCCATTCATTACGAAAATATTAGCATTGCATTAGCGCAAAGTTTAGCAAATAGCGGCCAGGGATTTATATCTCAAATGGCATTTGGTAACGGCGGCACAGCAGTTGACCCAACGGGAATTATTACATACTTAACCCCTAATAGTTCTGGATCCAATGCCGGCTTATACAATCAAAGATATAGCAAATTTGTTGATGATAGATCTAGCAATAACACAGATCCTACTCGTAACTATATAGAAACTCGACATGTAACTGGTACTAACTATACTGATATTTTTGTTACTTGTTTGTTAGATTACGGTGATGGACCAGGGCAACTAGCTTTTGATAACACTACTAATTCAAACAGTGATTATGTATTTGACGAACTAGGATTAAAAAGCTATAGTTCAACAGGACAAAGTTTATTATTAACACACGTTATATTCCATCCAGTACAAAAATCGTTAAACCGATTAATACAGATTGACTATACTGTACGAATTCAAAGTTTAACCGGCTTAGTGGGAGCATAACATGGTTTATAAAGTTACGTTTACTGAAACTGCTAACCCTGCAAAGCCTCCTATCAATGTTAACGATCAAACTATTGAAAATACCTCAACTAGTTTATCGTTTGTAGGTAAAAATTATGCAGGATATGCTCCCGTTATTGCAGAAAACTTTTTGCATTTATTGGAGAATTTTTCTAAAATTACTCCTCCAAGCAATCCTGTACAAGGACAATTATGGTATAATAATACTCCGGGTGTAAACTTATTGACTGTTTACGATGGAACTACTTGGGTTCCTGCAGGTGCAGTTTCAAAGAAAGGTACCCGCCCAGAAACTCCTATCGCAGGCGACCTATGGGTCGATACGACAAATCAACAATTATTTGTTTATTCGGGCTCTGGCTGGCTACTAGTTGGTCCACAATTTAGTGCTGGTCAAAAAACAGGTCCAACTGTTGAAACAATCACTGATACAAACAACGTTGCTCGTCCGGTAGTTGTAACATACTCCAACGATCAACGGGTAAGTATCCAGAGTAACATAACATTTACTCCCAAGGCAACTATTCTAGGATTTCCGACAATCGGTCGCGGTATTAATTTAACAACCATTTCCCAAAGCGAAGCAAATATAATCAGCTTACCTAAATTTTGGGGAACTGCTAGCCAAGCCGATGCGCTGAATTATAACGGAAGTGTAGTACAAGCTACAAACTTTTTAAGAAACGATCAACAAAGTAATACTAACTATCGAATTAATATTAGAAATAATGATGGTTTAAGTTTAGGAAGTGATCTAAGTTTTAATATTGGTACTGAATCAGGCGCTGCCTTTTTATACTCGTTGCGTGACGGAGTCCCTATTGAATTAAGAGTTAACAAAGCTGGTGCGCAATCATCAGTATTAACAGTAACAGCCGATAGTAGGATCGGAGTTAATAATACAGCTCCTATAGAAGCATTGGATGTTTCCGGAAATATTCGATTAACTGGAGAACTGTTTGCCACATCAATTACTGATTCTGCATTTACTACATCAGCCAGCACTCATACATTAGGTGCTTTGGAAATTGTAAATGAATTGCCGGTAAATAATCAAATTCCTAATAGATACATTAATACATTTGGACAGATCAGACTTAATAATCTTGATCTTAATAGCGACCCTGCACTAGGAACAGTAATAGTTCCAGAATACACAAACGATTTAACAGAAGCATCGACGTTGTCCTTGTCGTATGCTTCTCAGCCACTGTATGATATAGGAACTCCGACTCGTAGATTTAACACAGTCTATTCCAAAAATTTTGTTGGAGATTTTAACGGAACATTTACTACTAGCACTACTATAAACGGGAGTGTTAGCGGTTCTGCCGGCTACTTAGCAGGAGACACTACATTTAGAATAGGCGACAGCTTAGACCCAACGGTAGCTAGAAGTGATGTTACAAGTAATGTTGTAAGTTTTGGAGGATCTACTAATATTGGTAATCCTGTAATATTTACAGCAACAATTACACAAGACTTTATTACTAATAAAACAGAAGTATTTGATTCATTAGCGACAGATTCAATGTTAGTTTATAGATTAGGAGCAAGTGGCGGCCTAAAAAGAATGACTAAACAAACATTTGTTTCTAATATCTCAACAGTACCTGTCGGTGCAATAATGCCATATGCAGGAAGTACGCCGCCTACTGGTTATTTGTTATGTGATGGTAGTGAAGTTATTAGAAACGATTATCTTGAATTATTTGGAGTTATAGGATTTGCTTATAAACCATCGAGTTCTTTAATTGGATCAGGAACATTTGCATTACCAGATTTAAGAGGACGATTTGCATTAGGTAAAGATAACATGGATAACGGAAATCAAATTCCGAGTATAGATAATGTTGCAATTTTAGTAGATGCAGGCGGCGGCTCGGCTAACCGAGTAACAGCAGATGTTGCAGATGTAGTAGGAGCCGCAGGCGGCTCAGAATTAACAACATTAGAACTTAAACATTTACCTGATCATAAACATAATTTAAACAGTGGATTCCAACAGTATTATGCTTCAGGATTACCTGGAGCAGGTGCAGACTCAAATGCAGTACCGGGTTTAGGTATGCCAACTACTAGTACTGGTTCTGGATTACCAGATAGTGGAAGCGTAAAATCTAACACACTAGGTGAGGCTTTTGTAACTATGAATCCATATTTAACAATTAATTATATAATTTTTACTGGTAAACTATAATGAGCTATACTATAAACAAAACAAACGGGGATGTACTAACAGAGATAGTCGACGGTTCTATTGATCAACTATCTACTGATTTAACATTAATTGGAAAAAACACTAGTGCATACGGTGAATTGTTTAATGAAAATTTTGTACATATATTAGAAAATTTTGCAAACACATCTAGCCCCAACAATCCGATACAAGGTCAATTATGGTATGATACTAGCGAAGGTAGATTAAAAGTTTATGATGGTGCTGGATGGAAGGTGTCAAGCGGCACTGTTGTTACTCCCACTATACCTACATTAACACAAGGCGATTTGTGGATTGACAGTACTAGACAACAGTTATATTTTAACGATGGATCGTCAACGTTATTAGCAGGTCCGATATACAACGCTCAACAGGGAGTTAGCGGATTCCAAGTTATAGATGTAGTTGATGTTAATTCTTTAAATCATACAATTGTATTAATGTATGTAGCGCAGACTTTAATTGGGATTTTTTCTAAAGACAAATTTACCCCAGTCGCCCCACTTGCAGGATGGTCGGGTTCTCTTTGGAGTGGTTTTATTACTTACGCTCTAGGCGACCGTGTAATTTATGTAGTCGATGGTAAACCTTTAAGCTATGAAGTATATTCAGTGCTTACCTCTGGACCCAATATTGGATATGTCGCTCCGGGAGTAACACCCGCCGACGGAACATTCTGGAAGGAAATTTTTATTAATCCGGGATTTAATGCGGGATCAGATACTGACGTAAAATTCCACGTAGCCTCAACTCAAGCAGATAGTTTGATTGCTAGTGACGGAACAGTTAAAACTCCAAGCAGTTTCTTGTCGTCAACAGATGACACTACCACTGCAATTGGTAGTATCATTATTCAAAATGATACTCCGTTAAAATTAGGTCCACAACAAAATTCTGAAATATTTGTTGATAACAATTTGTTTTCGATAGTATCAAACACTATTAATCAAGATTTTTCTATAGTAACTCAAAGTGGCACTGGTCTAGTAAATTCTGTGTATATTGATGCGCAAAATCAACGAGTGGGAATATTAACAACTACTCCTACTACTACATTAGATGTAACAGGCGATGTTAGAATAACTGGAAATCTTACAGTTGAGGGATTAGCATCAAATATTAATTCAACAAATTTAATTATTGAAGATAAAAGAATTGAGTTAGCGACTGTAGATGAGATTTTAAATATATCCGGCACGATATCTAGCAGTTTAGCCACAACAACGATAATAGGACTGCCCAGTGTTACTGGTCTACTTGCAGGCCAGGCCCTAACAAAGATAGCAGGAGCTGGCGCATTTGGACCTAATGCTAAAATTGTTAGCATTAACAGTACAACAGAAATTACCATCGAGGCAGACTCTGCAAATACCGCAGGTGCTCTTAGTTTCAGTGTTGGCGGCTCAACTGATAGTACAGCGGACGGCGGAGGCATACTGGTACATGGTTTAAGTGATAAGTCTTTTCAGTGGGATTTAGATACAGATTCTTGGGAAAGTTCTGAAAATATTAACTTACTTGCTGGAAAAACATACAAAGTTAATGGATTTTCAGTATTGAGCCAAAGTTCATTAGGCATCACAGTATCAAGTGCTCCGGGATTAACTAGTGTTGGCGCCCTAACTACGTTGCAAGCAGGTTATTTAAATGTTGCTAACAGCACATTGTCTTATGTAAATCCATCAGTTAGTGATGGAACAATATATATTGTTCCTAAAAATAACGGAACAGTTGACGTTAGTTCAGCAAGAATAACAAATTTACAAGATCCGGCAAGCGATTTAGATGCAGTTAATTTACAAACTATGCGGTATGTGGTTACAACTTATCCTCAAAGTTTTTCAATTAACCAGGGAGCATTGTCAGATGCTACAATTGCCGCAACTATTGTAACAAAAATGTGCCCCCCAATTGAGCATGAAAACGATGCTAAAGTACGAGTTTGGTGCTTAGATACACTGGTAGCAAAAGAGTTCACTTTAGTCAGCGACCAGTGGGCTTGGACAGCGGATTTGTAACAGCCAAAGTAGCATAAATACAAATAATAAGGAACGAGCGAACATGCCATACGCCATAAACAAATACAGCGGTACACTAATTGCAACAGTTGCCGACGGAACAATCGATAATACTACTGATCTTAAAATAATTGGTAAAAATTATGCCGGATACGGCGAAGTGCAGAATGAAAATTTCTTGTATCTACTTGAAAACTTTGCAAACAATAATCCTCCTCCACGGCCAATACAAGGTCAGTTGTGGTTTGATGCTAGTCTTAGTAAATTAAAATTTTATGATGGCGCTAAATTCCGCACAACTGGCGGTGCCGAAATTGGTGGTACTGAGCCTACNGGATTAACCGTTGGCGATTTTTGGTTCGATACTGATACTAAACAACTTAAAGCATGGAACGGNGCCGGCTTTACCTTGATTGGACCGCAAGCNGGCGAAGGAGCAGGCGTCACAGAAATGCAATCATTGGCACTTCGTGATAGCACTGGANCAACACATGATGTTATTGCNGGCAAAATAAACAATCAAACCGTCTTTATTATTAACAAAGATCAAGGCTCTAATGCAGATGATTCATGGACATTGCAAACACCATTTGATGGATTTACAAAGATATATCAAGGTCTTACACTAGCGTATGCTAATGATAATGCAAATCCAGGGCAATCAACAGACTATAAATTCCATGGAACCGCAACCGACTCGGACAGATTAGAAGGATATACAGCTAGCGACTTTATTTTATCAGATGCGGCCGAATTTGGGGCAACTGTAGCATTTTCTGATACTGGTTTTACTGTAGGATCTACACCAAGATTTAGACTATTTAATTCTGGACAAACTCCTACATTACAAAGTCAAAATACTACTATCAATTTTCAAACAACAGTTTCGGGATTAACAAAAACTCCATTAAGTTTAGTGGGGGTTGATGTTATACCTGGAGTTGACAACGCTACAAATCTAGGTACTGCTACACAAAGATTTAAAACTATATATGCAGTGTCTTTAGAAGGAACTGCATCCAAGGCAAATCAACTAGCAGTAGGCGCTGATTTTAGAAATGCAAGTTCGATATCAAGTTCTGGAACTATTGTAGTTAGAACAAGTGCCGATGAGACAATTAACGGCGTAAATATTTTAGCAGGAGCAGTTAAAGGTACATATTTTGTTGGTACTGCAACTAGTGCAAACTACGCTGACTTAGCTGAAAAATATCTAGCAGATGCTGAATACGAAGTAGGTACTGTTATGTCAGTTGGCGGAGCATTTGAAGTAACAGCCTGTCAAGAAGGTGATAGAGCATTGGGTGCTGTTAGTGATAAACCAGCCTATTTGATGAATTTTGAATTAGAAGGCGGCACAATTGTTGCACTAAAAGGCCGTATTCCAGTTAAAGTATCCGGTACTATTAAAAAAGGTGATCAATTAATTGCAGGCAAAGACGGTACTGCACAAGTTGGCATTCCACATGCTCCGGGTGTATTTGGTATAGCATTAGAAACAAGTGATGATGCCGGCATCAAACTTGTCGAATGTGTTATATTATAAAAATAAATAATTCAGGTATATAAAGGATAAAAAATGGCTGGCCAATATTCTGCAATTCTAGCAACGGACTATAACGTCATACAATCAAAAGTGGCATTAGTGCTAGGACCAGGATCTGGTAACACTGGGTACGGGCAACCAGTATCTAGTAGTCAAGTAACAAGCAGAACTAATGCTACCTATGCTCAATGGAATAATCTTAGAGCTGATTTATTAAAAGCTCGCCAGCATCAAACAGGCAACGATATGTCTGCTTTTTTAAATGTTGCTAGCGCACTTGAAAATATTACAGAAGCAGATCGTTTAGCATTTAACGAACTGGCAAACGAAGCACAAGACCAAACAAATCGATTAATAACTCCACCGGCTAGTCAAGCAACTAGAGAAAATTTAGTAGGAGTACAGCAACGTGCTACACCTTGGCAAGGTAGTTTAACACAAACAGTAACAGTTACTTTTGATACTCCTAATTCTGCTAGATACTTTTTTAATACAGGTAGCCAAGTAGAATTCAAAGCCGCTAGATCTCTAGGAACATCAAACACTAAAAACAATACGTGGACTACTATGTTTAGTAGTATGGATACTATTACTTTTACACACAATTCGACCGAGTGTAGTGGTACAGGCGATCCTGCCGCGACTATTGGCTACTACGAATTAGATACTACTGATAAACTTATATTTCAAAAATTAGCCCCGAGTGGCGCCTATGCAAATAATAGATATTTTATCTTAGCTAGAAAAGGAAATATAGGACTAGAACAAATTATTTTTACAATAGGTATGCAAGACGCAGCCGGCGGTCCAGTTGATGAGAATCCGGACGGTCTTCTAACATCTACAGTACAAGTATATTATGCTACAGGTGATAACGTATCAGTATCTAAACCACCAGCAACTACCACTGGTTTGGCATAATAAAGGAATTTCATGGCAGCGGGACAAGGTAATAAAATTGAATGGACGGACTATAACGCAATTCAAAGTGTAATTGCTCCGGTTCTTGGAGCCACAGCTACAGGATCAGGATCTACAGGGTACGGGCAATCTGTTGCCAGTAGTCAAGTCACCCAATATGCAAAAATAACCAACACTCAATGGGCTAACTTACGTACTGATATATTACGTGCCCGCCAGCATCAAACTGGTACTGATTTATCTAGTACTTTAGCAGTTCCCTATTTTGATATTACAATAACACAAACTGCGATCAATACAAATTTACTTACTACGGGCACTACGTCTCAACTAGCAGTTAATAGTCCAATTATATTTGTTGGAGACTCGTTGCTAGGCGGGGTACAAACTAATTACACTTACTACGTTAAAACTATCGAAAGTGCAACAACATTTACAATATCTTCTAACCAGGGTGGTGGCGTATTTACGTTAAGTACCGGAATTGGATCAATGATTTGTAGATTTGGTGGGACAAAGATTACAGAAACAGATCGCGCCGCATATAAAGCTCTTGCTGATTTAGCATCAACTAATAAATTAACTGGAGCGACAGGTGCTAGTGCATTACCGGCAACACAATCTACTAGAGAAACACTGTATAATGATAGTTATCTTAATGCATGGAATGGCGTATTAACCGTAACATCTACGGTACAATTTACCAGCTATGATGCTGCCAGATACTTTTTTAATGCTAGGGGCCAACTAGAACTATTCACTGGACGAAATGACGGGTCCGGCGGATTAAAAAATGCAACATGGACTACCATGTTAGACAGCGTTGCAGGTATGGGTATAGTTTATTTTTCTTATAACACAACAGTTAATAAACTAACTAACGGGAACACTGGATCTGGGTCACCTCAAGCCGTAGGATTTTATAATCTCACTACATCTGATATATTGATTTTTGAAAGATTAGCCCCAAGTGGTGCTTATGCAGATAACAAGTTTAGAATATACGCAAAACTTACTGACGGTAATGCCGGAGCCGGGTCTAATGCTTGCATACAATTCACACTAGAATGGCGTGATGATTCTCTCAACCCAAATCCAACAACGTATGGTCCGTACGGTCCGTTTGGTGTAGATGAAACAGTGGACGGTAGGATTACTAGTGTAATACAAATGCTTCGACCAACAGGTAGCAATGTATCAATACCAACTCCTACAATAGGTATTGCTAATAATTTTGTTGTAACACCAAGTGGTAGCAACGCTATTTCTTATACGTTAACTCCTAATGTATCGACAACTAACGAAGGTACTACTATTTCCTATACTGTTACAACAACTAACTTGCCTAATGGTACCGTGGTATATTATACCAATAGCGGTAGTACTCAAGCCGCTGACTTTGTTGACGGTGTAAACAGTGGCAGTATCACGATCAACAGCAATACAGCATCGTTTAGTCGTTCAGTGAGTAATGATGTATTAACTGAAGGCCCTGAAAGTGTACAAATAGTTTTACGAACAGGTTCAACATCGGGCCCACTCGTAGCTTCTTCTACAAACATAATCGTTAATGATACATCATTAACTGGTATAACGTATCAGATTACAGCAAGTCAATCAGGAACACAACCAGAAGGGACAGGCGCACTTGGACCAGCAGGTGGTACTGCTATTTTATATACTGTTACAACTGCTAATTTTGGAACTGGTGTCTTGTGGTGGGAAAATATAGGAACTACCATCGGCGAAGATTTTACAGATGGCCAGAATAGTGGAACGGTACCGATTAATAACAATTCTGGATCCTTTACGCGAGTTGTTAAAAAAGACGAATTCACCGATGGCTCCAGCGAAACGGTCACTATAACATTGCGTACCAGTGGCCCATCTGGAACATTAGTTGCAACTAGTCCTACAATCACAATTACTGATTCATCAACTACAGTGCCGCCGATATACACTTTTAGTAGCAATCAGTTTACAGTCGGTACTACAGACACGGTTTCTGAAGGTACTGAGTATCTTATATATGTTGATACAAATGAAAAAGTTCCATCTAGCCCGATATATTGGTTAGTCTCTGGCGGCCTTACTACTGCTGATCTTAGCTTAACAGGCTTATCAGGAGGATTGGGGATAAACCCAGGATCAAGATCGACGTTGCGTATGTATATTAGAGCAGATAATCTTACAGAAGGCCAAGAAACTGGTTATATTCGATTTTATTCTGACCCGTCATTTTCAACCCCGATATCTTCACTACGAACAATCGTGGTGACAGATAGTTCAATAAATTTAAGTATATCTCCTGCCTCTCTAAATGCACCAACTTCTGGAAGCAATTATTCCGCTAACTTTAGTGCATCTAATGGCAGTGGTATTTACAGTTACAGTTGTACTAGTGGTAACTTACCAGTGGGTCTTACACTAGATACCGGCGGAAATTTATCTGGAACAGTAATAACTGCTGGTAGTTACAGCTTTACTATTACAGCTAGAGATTCGAACAATGCACTGGGATCAAGATCGTATTCTGGAAATATAACTGCTAATGAAACAGTAACCGCTCCTACTCAAGTTAATAGCACCACCAAGTGGTATTATCGTTTCGACTATGGCATTCCAAACGGAATATTTACTATTAATGGATCAACCAATGTATTAGATGCCCGCGGAACATATTGGGCATTAGGTGACTTTGGTGGTTCTACTGGAACCGCAACATTTACTATAGTATTCAACGGTTCAGGAACTACTAGAGTAGTAACAATTCAATCTGTCTAACTAATTACTCTTGACAAGCTAATTACTATACTGTATAATAGTAATTACCTTGGAGAATAATCATGGACGAACGTATTGAAAAAGCGTTTGCTGTAGCCAATTATATGGCTACTCTTTCAAATCAACGCAGAATAATCTTAGAAGAATTTAATCAAAAATTAGTCTACTATATCAACGGCGGCACATTTAACATTACCTCTGAACTTATTAATTTCACGAAAACAGCATTGGATCTGGGGCATGATACTGATGTAGCATTTATAGATGCTAATAATTTTCCAGTAGTAATACCTCAAGTACAAGAATTTTTTGATACAATAGTAGGAATTTATTTCGAAGTGTTAAACGAGTACTCGGCCAAATTTACTGAAATCAAATCAAAGAGAAAAATTGGAGACATCATCGAGTTATGACACGCGGTGCGATAATCTTTGCTCTTAATAACGGAGGCATTGACTATGTCAAATTAGCTGTCTTTGCAGCCGAACGAGTAAGAAAGTATTTACAAATTCCTGTAAGTATTATAACAGACAGCCCTGACTGGTTACAAGAATCTTGTCCAGATCATTGTTTTGATAAAATTATTGTTTTACAAGATGATGCTAGCGGTCAGAAAGAATTCCACGATGGCACTGTGATATCAAAAAAGTTTGATTGGAAAAATCTGTCTAGAAATCAAGTTTACAATTTAACACCCTATGATAAGACACTAGTATTAGACAGTGATTATATCATTAGTTCTAGTATATTAAAATCTGCGTTTGATATAGATGCAGATTTCCAAATTTACCAACGCAGTTTTGATATTGCAGGTTGGCGAGATAAAAGTGCATTTACTAGATTAAACAGTTACAGTATTCCCTTTTATTGGGCAACTGTATTTGTCTTTGAAAAAAATTCTATTAGCCAAGCATTTTTTAATCTAATAACTTACATTAAAGAAAATTGGCAATACTTTAGAATGTTGTATAATATTGATTCTATGGCATTTAGAAATGATTTTGCATTTAGTATTGCTATACATATAATGAACGGAAAAAGTAATGGCGGCTTTGCCACAGAATTACCTGGCACAATGTCTTACATATTAGATAAAGATATTCTTTTAGACATTGACAATAATAAAATGAAGTTTTTAGTTGAAAAACAAAATTATTTTGGCGAATACATTCTTGCAAAAACCAACGGAATAGACGTACACGTAATGAATAAATTTAGTCTATCTAGATTTATTGAAGGCGGCACTGGTGTCTAAAGGTTTCTTAGTCCTCGCTCAAAATACAGAAGATGTCGACTATGTACAACAGGCGTATGCGCTGGCCCTAAGTATTAAATTTAGCCAACAACTAACAACAAATATTTCTTTAATTACAAATAACGAAGTTCCTGAAGAATATAAATGGGCGTTTGACAACATTATACCTATACCTTGGTACAAAGAAGGTAATAGATACCAAGCAGAAAATCGTTGGAAATTCTATCATGTTACTCCTTACGAGGAAACAATAGTATTAGATACTGACATGTTGTTATTAGAAGATATAACCGAATGGTGGTATTATTGCAGTAACCATGATTTAAAATTTTGTGGACGTATTAAAAATCATAAAAATGATATTGTCGTCGATACGGTACATAGAAAATCATTTACTACAAATAAATTAACTAGTCCTTACTTTGCACTACAGTATTTTAAAAAGACAATGCCTGCGTATGAA
>JGI25908J49247_10000015_pt1 | contig 47451 bp, 42 predicted proteins | sample LauGreSpBDMM15SD_2_FD_49247 | JGI IMG/M metagenome (IMG submission 49247) | reverse complement strand
GTCCAAGCTCGGTTAAATTAAAATGGAAGGTCGTCGTCCGCCTCGGAATCGTCCTGTGGGTCGATGTCAACGATAGGTTCTGATTTTGAATTTGATGGTGACATTAAAGTTGTTTCTTCTGAAAGATTTGAAACATATTTCTTAGTTTCAACATCCCATTTTGGAACTTCACCTTTAGCAATCATCTCAAGATACTCTTCCGGTTTTTTAGAATATACATCAGCCCATGTTAATTCATCATTAATCCATGACTTAGATGTATCAACATCGTTTGATAATGAGGTGATGTCTTCAGGGATAATAGAAGTAATTGCAGTATACTCCTTACCATTACCGGCTTTAGTTAATCCAAGGGTAATAATTAAATCACGTCCTTTTTCTGTGTCGGTAATGTCACCTTTGTTTTTAAATAATGGGAAGATTTTATCTAAAATACCTTCACCTTTACTGTTGTGTTTAAAACGCCAAAACTTAACACCATCTTGTTCGTTTTCTCTGTCAATTACTTTAACAATGTAGAATTTACGAGCTCTATATTGACGAGCTAAAACCTTATCGGCTTCTACTCCTGTCATCATTAGACCTTCATAAACTTCGTTTAGTGGAGAACGNTTACCTTCTTGCTTTGGGTCATAAAGTTTTACCCATTGACCATCCACTTGTAATTCGTGGTAGTAAACTTCTTTAAATGGAGAACTACCATCTTCCGTTGGTAGGATACGAATACGTTTTTCACCACTTCTTGAACCTTTCGGTAAAAGTGTAGTAAAATACTTTTTCATTCTATCCTCTTGGGATACCTTGTTACTGTTGCCGCCTGCGACCTGTTTGTTTTTTTCGTACTGTGCCAGTACTGATTCGAATGTACTCATTTTTTTTAAAATTTAATTGTTTAGAAATATATCTATGTAAAGTATAAACAAAAAAAGTCAGATTATAAAACCTGACTTCATTTTTTTTCAAAATATTTTTAGTTACCTGTGTTTTAGTGGTTTTTAACTACTAAGTGTTGAAGTTGATTATGGGTTAGCCGCCAAACAAGTGATACAATTACCGTAATTTGTTCCAATTGGTGAAATAACTTTATCTATTCCTGTATTCGGTTCTGCTGAATCAACAATTTCATAACATCCATCTGCTGTGGCTCCTACAAATTGTAAATAGTAATTTCCACCAACTGCTGGTAAATCATTTATTAGGAATTCCATGTTAAATCCAGTTCCCCCAGTACATGGTGCAATTAAATATGTTGCTGTTAGTACATTTGTTGGTGTTGGCGTTAAAGTATTTGTTGGAGTAGGAGTTGGGGTAAGGGTTCTAGTTGGTGTAATGGTTCTAGTTGGTGTTATACTCATAGTAGGTGTGATGGTTGGGGTAATGGTTATAGTTGGTGTTAAAGTATTGGTTGGTGTCGGGGTATTAGTAGGTGTTAATGTTTTAGTTGGAGTAAGGGTTGGTGTTAAGGTATTAGTAGGTGTTAAGGTATTAGTTGGTGTAATGGTGTTCGTTGGTGTGAGGGTAGGAGTTTTAGTAGGGGTTAATGTGTTAGTTGGTGTAAGGGTGGATGTCATGGTAGGTGTGGGAGTATTGGTAGCGGTTGGGGTTGGTGTAGATGTCTTAGTTGGTGTCACACTCATTGTTTGAGTAACTGATGGGGTTACTGTACTAGTAGGTGTTGGAGTTGGTTCTAATCCACCCCAATTAATAAAATAGTCATAGTTTTCACCATTAAAATTATTTCTTTTATTAACAACAAACCCATTACTTCTCAAAGCTGTTGCCATTTCATCGTCCATGTACATTGACGCAACATTAACATAAAGTAAACCTTGTTGAGTTGCCCCTGTAATTAATGTATCAATATATACTAAATTATTTCTCGCTGCGGTTGTTCCGCTAAGCGCTTGATTTTTTGTTATAGCCATTTCTATTACTTATTTTTTTATTCTAATGTTAAAAGATACTTTAATTTTTGGAATAAACCTAACATTTCGTCACGAATATTTAATAAATTTGTATCAATTGGGTCTAATTCCTCGGTAAAACCAACCAATGCTTGACAAATTGTTTCCACCATTTCTGTTGGTTTTAGGTCAGTTAGGTTAAATAATTCAATGGTTTTGGTTTCTTCATCTAATGAGAATCTACCGTATTTACCCATTGCTTCCTCAACAAATGAATCCATTAATTCTTCCAATTCATCTCTAGTTTTAGCAAAAGCCTTATGTCTAGCATATCCTTTTGTCTGCCAATGAAGTACCTTCAATTGAGCGTGAATACCTAAAAATAAGTTTACTTTAGTATTTAAATTCATCTTCTTGTTCTTCGGAGTTGAAACTATTTTTTATCATATCCATTGAATAATCATTAACATCTTGTTTGGTTAAAATATAATCATCTTTACCCGATGCTTTCATTTCACCTTGTTTTTGACTAAAAAACTCTTGGGGATTTTGATTAAAAGGATATGAATCTAAAGAACGTAATTCCAGTTTTTGTTCTGGTGTTTTTTCTTTCATAGTGTCGATTTTAGTATCTAATCTATCAATCTTATCCATAACCATATCCATTTGAGCTAATTTTTGTTCTAAATCAGTTAACTTACTAAATACACTATCCATTTTTTCAGTAACACCTATATGTTCCGATTTACTATCATCAACATCTTTCTTAATTGATTTGGTCATATTAACTAAATCTGTGATGTCAATCTCTTCAGTATTGTTATCATCTGCCGGTGGTAATCCCGCATCCATTGGTGGTGCCCCAGCATCTGCCGGTGGTAATCCCGCATCCATTGGTGGTACTCCAGCATCTGCCGGTGGTAATCCAGCATCCATTGGTACATCTTGTTCGTTCAAAAGATTCTTTGCATATTTGTTAATTGCTCTAAATCTTGCAACTTCTTCTAATAATTTCTTTTCTATTTGGTTCATAATATTAATCTTGTAAGAGTTGTCTACCGTCTTCGGTAATTACTTTTTTATTTATTCTTTCTACGATACCGTCTTTTGACCTGATAATATAACATTCACCTGTTTGAATATCACATTCTTGTCTTTCCATTCCATCATTTGAAATGGCTTGTACATTTTTTGGTTTTGAATAATAGTTATTTAAACTATTATTTATTTTATCCTTATCCATAGTATTTTATTCTATAAATATCTAATAAAGTGAAAAACTTCTTGATTTTACTTAATTCTAAAGTAAATAACTTGATTTTCGTATAAACCTAAGCTGGACATTAATGGTGCCGACATTGACATTCCGTATTTATTTGATTTGGGACCATTACTTATTGGTCCCTGTGTTACGGTTGTTCCTGTAAATGTATAACTTGGATTTAATGTATAAACCTTAGAATTTTTAATATTTGGATTTATAAACTCTGTTACTCCACCTCTAATTGTTTCCGCACTTACCGATTTTAAATCAAAGTGAGTACTATAAAATTTATCTTTTAGATTGATTTCAGACCATTTTAAACCGTTCGCAATGTTCATTGTTGTATCGGGAGTTAAAGTGTTTCCAGTCTCACCACCGGCTTTGACAACTATTGTTCTTAACCATGTACTACTACCTTCGTGAACATATGATGGGTTATCAATTTTTTGAATTAACTTTTCGTCGTTGAAACCGTTGAATGGAACACCAAATGATGTCATTCCAACTATGGTATTTGAATTACTACCTTTTGTATTTGATTCATTATCAATTTTAACGCCACCCTTATCAATTGCATATGCTATGTCATTTTCCCCAATAATTGTATCTTCAGTTTTTGGTCCCGGTTTCTCATCTTGTTTTAAAACTGCGGTTGCTCTTGACATTAATTTATCAAATAAAACCCTATAACTAGCCACAAAAGAATCCGTTGGGTCAGGTAAAGATGTATATGGTATTCTTGTTCCAACAAATTTAGTACTAATTGAATTACCTCTAATATCGTGACTAACTTCAGTTATCCAATATGAACCCCTAAACATTGGGATATTTTTAAGATAGAAGAACATAGTTGGTTGTATCATTACGTTACCCATACATGTAACTTCACATCTATATGATGCTTGTTTATAATAATCAAATAAACCAACATCAACATTATAACCACCAGCACCAGATTCTGACCTAGCTAAATTTTCCATTACAACAAAAGATTCTGAGGTGTTTTTTAATGTTGCTTGGTCTAATGATACTCCTTTAAAAATACCTTGGTTTTGGTCACCAAAACTTACTTCAAATGCAACAACTTTATTAATTTTACTCAAATCGTTAGTTCCGAAACCTTCTAATGTTGTAACAACCAATGGATTATTATTTACTGAACCAATAAAGAAACTATCATCCGAAAATCTATAGGTTTTATCCTCCATGTCAGCCAAATGTTTTGATGATTGACCAACTAATTGTATTATAATTTTTGGTGAAGATTCTTGGTAGTCAACCTCCAAAAATGTTCCAAATAAATTTTTTGCAACTTTTTTAGATGGTGTTATTTTACTTTTATTATTTACATTTGTTCCATAAAAATTCACATATGCTGGTAGTGCCCTCATATCAAGTTCAGTACCCTGAATTAATATAGAAATTGCACTATATAAATTTACACCTTGGTTTTCTGGTAATAAAAGAGTTGATATTTTACTGATGTTTAGAAAATATTTATCACCAATATCTCTATTTGCTTTATCTAAAAATAAAAATTCTTCTAATAATAATCTCTGTCCAATTGAATTACCCGAAGTCCATTTATCATTAAATGATTTAAATGTATTATAAAGTTCTAATTTTACTTGATTGGTATTATAACCTTGACCTATTTTTATAAGTTTATTTTCACCTTGTTTTGTTATTTCATTTCTCTTACTTATTAGTAATAATAATTCAGTTAAATAAGTCTTTAGTCTTTCATCAGCACCCGCAGCCCTATTTGTTACCGTATCACCTGGCTTTAAAATATTATCTCTAATATATTCACCAAATTTAACTTTAGTATTTATTCCTCCATTTTTTAAATAACCAGCATAAATTAAAACTAATGGTCGATATCTTAAAATATTTTCTTCAGTTAATCTAACATCATTCGTTGGGAAGAAACCAAAATAATAATTATCAATATCTTCACCAATATATAATTTTATAAGATTTTGATTTGTACCCGTATTGTCTGATGAATTATAAGGTTCGACTGAATATCTTGTTAATAAATCAAAATTCGCCATACCATAAAAAGTGTATGAATCTATTTCCTTTGGGTTTGAAGATGTAAATCTTATTATGTTAGAATTATCTAAAATTGATTGTGTTATTTTTTTAGAACTTTCTTCTTGTCTAACTTTTAAATTATTAATTAATTCTTCAATACCTAAAGTATCGTCTCCTGTTTTCTTTGTAATAACGGATAAATCTTTTAGAATGTATTGGAATTTATCATAGGTAACATTGTTAAACAATTGGTATGGTTTTTCATCATTTGATTTTTCGGAAGCAAAATCTAAAAACATCATTTCAAAATTATCCAAAATTTTTGGACTAAAAGTTCCAATTAAGTCTATTACTTTTCTATAGTTTGTATCAACAGAAAATAAATCATCATATTGGTCATTTGTAATATTAATACTTCTTGGATATTGAGAAAACGATGCAAATGTTTTTCCTGAAAATATATCACCTATTATGTCGTCATTAAACCAAATAGTTCTAAAATTATTTTGTTCAGAATTATTAAATAATTCTGATGAGTTGTTTTTACTTGACCCATTAGAAGGTAATAATGTATAAGTTAAATCGGTTGAAGTATATTTTGAATTGTCCGCAATAACTGACCAATAATTAATATTATTCGATGATGTATTCCTTGTATGTAAAATGTGACCAGAATTGGTTCTCTGATTATAAGATGTGTTACCTGATATAATATCATATGTAACATAACCTTTCACAATTTGATTATAAACTGCTTGATACGTGGGATTAATACCGACATTGGTATTTCCTGAATGAACAACATTAATGGTTGTTCCAGTTGTTATATTTTCTCTTGGTGTTACACTAAATGTTTCATTTAATGTTAAATCAAAAAATAAACTACCGTTAATTGGTTGAGTTATATTACTTATATTTAAAAATCCATCAAGAATATCAACACCGTCTAATATTTTTTTCTTATATCTATGATATATTGAACCCCATTTTAATAATAAATGATACGGAACAAAATGTGTTGATGAAATTTCTCTAAAAAGAGACGACATTAAAATGGTTTTACCATCAAATGTGATATTATCATCCAAATTTAAAAATGGTAGTGAATTTAAAAGTAAATAAGCCGAACCCGTATATCTCCCATACTGTTCATCTTTGTTAAAATCAGAATATAATTGTTTGTGAAAATATGGAGTATTAAAAATACTAACTTTAGTTGTACTATCTTTATTAACCATTTGTTTTAGAAACATATTATCTATGTATCCACTTTGAACCCATGATTTTGGATTTGATGGTGTAACAATAAATCCTATTGTTGAGTCAACTCGAAATATTCCGGTATTTGATGTACCTTTATATTTTAAATCATCAATCGTAAATGTTGAACCGGTAACTTTTGGATTTGCTGTACTATTCTTTTTTAAATAACCTAAATAGGTATCTGAGTTGAATGGGTAAATAGAAGGTCTATATTGTTCAGGTTCATAATTTTTTAGAATATTATTTATTTCATCTTCTGAATCTATGGATTTTTTAGTACCTAATTTTTGATTATTTTCAAATTTAAAAGGTTCGTCAAGTACATCTTTAATGTAGTTTGTTGTTGGTATATGGTCTCTAAAATAATTAAATCTCTCATATGGGGATAATGAAGGTAAAAGACCATTAAATATTATTTTTTCTTCTGGCGTTGTTGTTCCATTTGGAATTACTGAGGTTTTAGTCCCATTAATTAAACTTGGTATACCTGTGTTAAATTTTTTTAGTAAATTAATTAAATCTATATCATCCTTAATTACCGTTTCAATATTCTTTTTCTCCTCTTGAACCAAAAGTCTTAGAAGGTTATTATTGAAGGAATCAAATAATGTAAGATATTTGGCTCTTTCATATATCTCATACACAAATGATGCGTTTGTTTTGTCGGTATATGGTACAATGTCAGTAATAATATCCACACCTGATATGTCATTAACAGACGAATAATCAATATCCGATTCAAACAAATATTCAATATCACTAACAGTAGGTTCTTTTTTTACATTAGTATCTTTCCTACCTGTTACGATTTTCATATATTCTTCAACAAACTCAACCTCCGGCCATAGAACCTTATCATTTGATTTTAATCTATCTATTAGTTCAAGTTCAGCAGGGTACGCCACAACATTCTCTTTACCCATCGCTACCGGTTTTCTAACCTCAGGCCACGGAAATATAGCATCCCCTTTATTCTCTTTATTTAAGTTACCAATAATTTTTGCCCTATCTTTTGATGAATTAAATGAATTAGTGTGTACCTCTTTCATTAATCTAATATAAACTTCAGCGTTTGCCAATAGTATCGCAAAAATATTTCTTATTGTTGGTTCAAATCCAAACCCTTGTTTTGGGTCTTTAATGATGATGTTCATTTGTTTTTCAACATCATCCTCTAAAATATTTTTTTGTTCTTCAAATGATTTAATTACCTCATATATGTCTGAAATTAAATTATCAATACCAACCAATATAAAACCATTATCAATAGTTTTATAATATGTGGAAATAGACTGTATTTTTTTTATTGCGACCTTTCTAAAATCGGCTCTAACTTTACTTTTATCTATTGCAGGTTTGTTATTATCCTTTTTAATATCGTTAGTTAGTAATGTTGAACTAATAAGTTCTTTGGTTCTTGATTCTATTATAAATTCTAACGTGCCAGGTATATCTTTTCCTAATAATATTTTTGTATCATTCTTATTTTTACCGGAATAATAGTACCAATTTTGAAGTGATACTACCCCATTAACTGTTGTTGAGTCATATGAAACAAAATCCGTATTTGATAGATTTGTTTTAGACCAAGCTTTTACTTGACTTTCAAATAAACTTAATGTCTCTCCAATTTCTTTTATTCCTTGGAATACCTTCATATCAACAACACTATTAAAGATTTGTTTTTCTAAAATCTTATCTAAAGATTCGGCGATATACCCAATATCTTTTAATGTTTTAACTGGTTCGTTACCTCTTATAAATGTTCCTTTTGGAACTAACCCTCTATTTTCATACTGTTCATAGATTGATTTTAATATTGAGTAACCCCTTGAACTTCTATTAACATTTTTTGTATATCTTCCTTTTGACTCATTCCATTTTTTGTCTTCAAGTTTTTCAACCAAATACATGTAAGGACAATTAGCAATTGATGATAATGAAATATCATTTAAATAAGCAAATGTAGAACCAACAAATGTTGTTGTTACTTCAAAATTACCATTACTTTCATTGAATCTAGATGAAAATTTTGTCATATGAAGACGGTATCTAATCGCCTTACCGTAATATCCTTTAACTGTTAAATAAAATATTGGCCAAGGAAGGTGAAAAAACGCTTTATATGGAGAATTATGTGCAGATTCAAATAATGTTTTACCTCTTACATCAACAAAATTTATTGTTGCTTGGGGTACAAAGGTCGCCCCTTTTACCGATATTGAAATAGAATCAATACCAAAACTTTGTCCAGAATCATCTATAAATTGATTTGGGTCAAACGGTTTAGTGTTTCCATTAGCATCTGTCGGTTGTGCTGGATTATATGCTTCAGACCATGAAGTATTAAAATTACCATCACCTGTTTGATTTTTTAGGAAGTTTATGTTCCCTTTTGCAATACTAAGAAGAGTATTTCCTTGTCCACCATCAGCAATAAGTGTTGTTCTCGGAACTAAATCAGCTTCCAAGTTCACATACATTACTAAATTTTCCTGTTTTATTCCCCTTGGTTGAATGGCACCGTCACTATCAACTACACTATTTGGGTCAACAAATATTAGATTGTTTTGGTCTACTTTAACAAGTATGTTCTCACTATTTGATAAATCTTTATTGTTCTCCATAATATAGGTTATACAATTCTACACTTCTTTTGTAATCTTGTAAAGACACAACCAATGGAAACGGTATTCTCATTAAAAAATTATCAGGTACGGTAAACTCAATACTACCCGCAGTTGGGTTTGCTAACAAAATTAACCAACCAAAAATTGGTGTATTATAATGGTCTTGTGAAAGTTTATCTAATCTATCCTTACCTCTTTTATAAAAAACATATTTATCAGTTGTTTTAATAGGTAGTTCCAACCCAGGAACAATCCTAAATTTACCATCATCAATAAAAAATTGGTATCTGTCGAAATATTCTCTGCTCATTATGTTTTTCTGTAGTAATTAAGTTTATTATTTTTTACCTCCAAATTATCTGAGTGTACTTTATTTGATTCTTCAATAATTGTTGCATCAGTTTCAACTGCGGTTACATTTATTTTAAATTTAATCTCTTTACTACTTTTTCTATTTTTAAAGGTTGTAAATTTAAATTTCTTTTTATCTGTTGGTTCGTTGAATTGTTCAACTCTTTTTAATAATTTTTTTACAGTTTTTTCGGGGTATAAAGTCGAATCTATTTTTAATAAATTACTATATGGTGCTGATGGTTTATTATTAAAGTAACTTTCAACATCACTATATTTTGTGAAAAGTAATTGTTTCATTATATTTTCAAATTGTGATTGAGTAATAATTGGGTTAACTAAAGTAACGGTACTACTTAAATCTTCATACATTTTTGGTGTATTTGTTTCAATATATTCAATACATGTTTTATATTCATTATATAATAAATCGGATGTAAATCCAGATAATGTGGATGATGTTACTTTTGTTCCTTCCACATAACTATCTTTTGAAAATTTCACAATGAAATTAACGCTATCAAGAGATTTAACTAAATCATTTCTATTTGATTCAAGTTCTGTTAATAAATTTTCATTACTAATTTCATCTAATACTGTTTGGGTTAAAGTAGAAAAGAATGGTTTCAATATTTTTTCATTCATGTCTATTAATTTTGAACCTGATATTGAACCCGATATTTCTTTTTCAAAACCTAACATTTCAGATAAATAAGTTGTTGATGAATTATCTATAAAATTCACTAATCCAACNNCAAGACCCTTTAATAAAAAATCAGTTTCTAGTCCTTTTTTAGTTAATCCAAATAACTGTAATGTTTTTCCTGGCGTTGAACTAGTTAATGTGTAAATGTCATAATTTTTTATTTCTCTATAATTTGGGTGTAGTAACATTGTACTAATTTCAGTACCATATTTTGTAACTACATTATTATATGTACTAACATATTTATCAAAATAGTTCTTGGTTTTTGTAAACACCTCATCAATATTTTTTGTGTAGATTAAATCAGACCCATTTTGACTTGCCGCTATATAACTCTCATTGATATTGTTAGTCTTAGGATTTGGGTCTGCTTTTGGTGAGACTTGTGATGGGATGGTAAGAGATTCTAAAAAACTTTTTTGGAACGCCTCGTACTTCTTTTTTGTGTCGCCCTCCAAAGATGATATTGACCTTTCATCATACATTTCTGTATTTGCAAAGAAATTAGAAGATAATGCATTTTGTAATCTCTCAACGGGTTTTGACAATCCTTGACCACCAATAAATGCAATTGAACATGTAACATTAGCAATCATTGGTTGTACNCCAATACCTTCAGGATTTAAATCCCAAACATTATCATCGTATGAAATGTTTACATCTCTTATTATAATTTTAGAATGNTAAAAATCACCAATTCTTAAAACACAAACAGGTGGAGGTCCGAATGATGTATTTCTTGCCGCCACATCATTTTGGTCGGCAATACCCTTAACAGGTATAGTATCTCCCGGTCTAATACATTGAAGCATAAATGTTAATCTAGCATTTAATCCTTCGGGTGTTGTTGAGTGAAAACCGGGATGAAAATATTTTAATTTTTCTCTTAGAGATTTAAATTGAAGTGGAGAATCTTCCTCAAGTTTTTTAAAGTAATGACATTCAGAAAGAGTTTTCATAATAATTCTCTTCATTGGGTCAATTGCCGGTTTTCTTGATGGTTTACCAGGTACGGTTATTGTAACAGGTTTTACAGGTTCTGGTATTGGTGTTGGTGTTGGTGTTTCGGGAATTGGTTTATTAGTGTAATCCACACTAAACTTAGATTGTCTACAATAAAATGCTATAGGTGAATATTCTCTTAAACCTGTTGTTTTTATAAATTCTTTCCCAACACAATCTAATTCGTTAGGATTTACACCTGTAAAGTTTTCGCCGTAATTTACTGTTTTAATAATAATTTTACCAGTAGAGTTACTTGTGTATCCTAAATCTTTTAAATTATATTCTTTTGTTATTGTGATTGGTTTATCTTTTTCAATTAAAACTATATCATTATCTGAGTTAGTTTTATTGGTCGGTACTATTTCATTACCACTCACCCATTTTATATCTGGACTAGTTGACCCTGATTTAATTATGTTAAAAATATCCTGTATAATACTATGACTTCTTCTTAATGCCAATTTTTCATTGTATTGAGTTGTTGCAACAGAAGAACATGAAGACTCAATTTTTATTGTAATATCACCAGTTGTATTATTACCTAAATTAGTTTTAAGTTGGTTTAGGGTACTAATATATGTTTCATAATTTTTTTGAGCTTCGGTAAAATATCCTGCAATTTTAGTTTTCTGTTCATCAACCTCACTATCAGTTAATGATAATACAGGGGGTTTTGCTCCATTTGTTTTTTCAGAACCAAAAACATATGAAGTTTCTTTAATAATTTGAGGGTCTGTACTTCCTGTCATACCCTTTAATTCTTGTGATAATTTAGCTTGATAATTAATTGATTCTCCAGAAAATGATTTAAATAAATCAGAATACATATTTGGAGACACTAATGTTTGTAGATTTGGTCCAGGTATATCGTTTGCATATTTTAAATTAATATCTTTAACACTAATATTATTATCATCTTTACCCGAACCACTACCATTACCACCACCACTTGGGTCATTATTAACGGGACTATCAACTGCCGGCATATATTCCAATATAGCATCAGGTTCTTTATTGTTATTTAAGAATGCTGTTATCATTGAAATATCACTTGAATCTAAATGAGCATATTTTCTTATGAGAGCATAAAAGTCGAGGTCTATACATCCAGCAAAAAATGCATCAATATAATTATCGGCTTCATCATCACTCATGTTCTTAAAGTGTTCTCTAACTAATAAGTTTAATATACTTGGATGGTCAACAACTACTTTAAAAGATAATTGTCCTGTTCTACTTGTATCTTGATATGTGTAAATTGGTTCGGGTCTACCTAAGAAAGTATTATCGTTCCATCTAGCACTATTGTTTTCACTAATTTTTAAATCATATGGTGGAAACCACATAACCCTACCACCATTGTTTCCTCTTTCACAATATGGTAAATCATTATATGTAAATCCCGGAGTATTTGAAGTTTTCCAAGCTAAGTTTTCAATTGAAAACATATATTTTTTAGCATAAAATCCATCACCTTGTTTAAATATGTTTGTTGATACTCCATCAAAAGAATTTTTTCCTGATGGGTCATTTACTCCACTTGACATCGGAGCGTAGTTTATATTCCACACTCTACTTTCTCCTCCTAAAATACTATCATCAAACTTTCTAATGTTTGCGGTTCTTTTCATGGTATCAGAATAGTTCATGTAAGACCTATCTTTTGTCCATACTCTACAGTATTCAACACCAGTTTCTTCTCCTGAAAATTTATCTGTATACTTAATATTTGAACCTCTCGACATTACTGTATCACCTTCCTTAAAGATTCTACTTGTTTGGTCAATTACATTACCAACATGAGTACGAGAACCTTCACCACCTTTTGGCATTGAATCCAATAGTTGTTGTGTTTTATCTAATATCGAATCTTGTCTAAAACCAAATTTTGTTGATAATGATTCATTTAATTTTCCACTTTCAGATTCCCATTCAGCATTATTTGCTCCTAATTTATTTATAGAATTACGACTAATCCATGTTAGTTTACCACCAATCTGACCACCTTGTGAAATACTTCTTTTTCTTTCAAATAATGATGCGGCAACAGGGTCAAACATTAAACTAAGATAATAACTACTTTTAACAACATTATCATTAAAGTCGGACATTGTGTGTCTAACATCATTACTTCTATCGTCACCCATGTACGCTAGTCCTTTTGGCGCTTCAAGACCTAATAAGTTTTTGATACCTTCTCCAACCCTATCTGCAAATTGAAATATTTTAGATGATTGTTGTGACCTAGCTGTTGTTGTGTAATTTGGTGCGTATTTTGAATATGTTAATAAATCAAATAAAGACTGTTTTGGTCCTTGACCCATATATTCAATAAACAAATCGGAAGGTTTTCTTGTAATTTTTGGTCTTCTTTGTATTCCAACCATTGAACCTATTACTCCCGTGATATCTTGTAAAATAGCACCGGATTGAGTTCTAGGTTCGGGTCTATTTTCAATTGGATTTCTTGGGTTTGATAAATAATCACCCGGAATTTCACTAAATGGTAACTGTGTTCCAACAACTGTTTGTAAAAAATCTATACCCTTACCTAATAAAGTTGAGGATACGGTAACTCTATTATTAAATTCAATTAAAGGTTCTCTTCCTGTTAATAAATTTAATGCGGTTGCGGTGTTTCCATTTAATGCGTCAATAACTCTAACTCTACCGTTTGTTGCTGCATCTAAATTTCTTTCTATTCTCGAAAAAACAGGTCCTTGTGCATTGTCATGGATGTATCTCGTAGCAAATTTCATTAACGTAGAATCATCATCAAATCTTTGTCCTGTCATTATACTAACTAAATTAGTGTCGTTTTTAGTAAATGAATTAAGATAACTTGGTGACCTTCTTGGAGGTTGAAAAGCCATTGAAATAAAAGCATATACGTCAAATTGAGGAGGAACATAAATATTGGTAAAAGTAGTTGCGGTAACATTTGTTTGACCAAGTGCATTTAATGATAATACATTGCCAGGGTCTATGTTTGGCATATCCCTTAGTGTTTGTACTGCGTAATTTGCATTAGTAAAAGTCTGAGGACCATTAGGTACATTAAGAGTTCTAGCGATTAAGTAATCTCTAAAACCGTCCTTGGAGTCAGGTATTCCTGATTTATTCCTACTGGTATCAAAATCTAAATAAGTTGGCATTTATGTTTTACTTTATAAATAGATGTTTTTTAATTTTATTTATTACGGTTATTAAGCGTAATTAAATGGTATTATAGTATATTCTTTTGGATTTCTTGTTACCGACTCATCAATCAATTTTTTGGTGTTATCAAAAATCACAGTACTATCACTAAATTGATGCTTAATGGTCATTACATTATTAGATGCGAGGGCTCCAGTTGACGCATTACTATTTTGATTATTTGCATTTGATGATGAATTATCTACAGTCTTTGACTCCACACTATTCATTTTAGCCGTTTTTTTAATTTCTTTATCGTTTTTTAATTTTGATGTTATTTCATCAGACGCTCCTTTAATATAGTCACCTCCCTTTTCTCTCATTTTTTTTGATTCACCTGAAATAACATCAAAATCAATATCCAATGATTTCATAACACTTTTACCTGCTTTCCCCGATTCGACTGTTAATAATCTTAAAATATAATTTACATCCCTTGTTACTAATTCAATATTTGTTGCTTGACCCCTAATAATATCTTCAGGTGTTTTTTCCGATTCTCTTTTTTGATATTCAGCTAATGATTCAGCTTGTGATTGTGTTAGGCTTTCCAATGCAACCTCTTTAACATCTTTATTAACTCCAAGAATTTTTCTCATTTCGTCTCCTTGAACTTCCATAGTCATTTTACCATCTTTCATATGGGAAAGGTTACTAATTAGTGCAGTTTGGTCTTTATCTAATTTTAATCCGTTTGATAACATCGCGGTTGCCGCTGATGTTCTTTCTGCTGCCGCTACTGCTCCTTTGGTTAGTTCACTCATCGAAATTCCCATTTCTTTAGCCATTGCATTGGCTTTTCTTATGTTAATTCCTGTAACTTCAAATCGACCACCTTCTTTGTTAAATGTTGCAAGGGATTGTGAAGCACCAATTAATGCATCCTGTATTCCCTCAACATTATTTGTTGCCATATACATCATTTTCAATGGGTCACCTAAATCACCAATTGCACCACCTATCGCCTGTAAATTTGCTGCCATATCAATTGCCCCTTCAGGGTCCATAACCTTGTCTGCAATTTTAAATGTCTCTTCCATTGACATCCTAAATTCTTTTGCTTTGGTTACCATATTAGCTAACCCTTGTATTCCATCCTTAAAACCATATTCATTTAATTTACCAATGTCTTTTTGCATATCTTTTAACATTGATTTAGAATCTAATCCAAGTTTCATCATTCTTTGACCTGAAATTTGAATTTGTTTTGCGGTGTCACTTGCACCATAACCAATATTTTCAAAAGCAGGTAACATATCTGTTAAATCGGATAATGTCCCAACATATGCTTTAGCTGATTGACCAACTTTATCCCATGTTTCAGCATTAATAAGATTAAATTTACTGGTTGTTGCTGTTAATTTTAAAGATGCTGTAACAATTTCTTGAAATCCTATCTTATATTTCATTAGAGGAACGCTACTATTGGTTAATTCTTCTCTAACACCCTCGGATAGTTTTCCTGTTAAACTAGTTCCTTCATTGACTTGATGTAATAAATTTGTTTGTTCAGTTAAATAATCTAAAAATCTTTGATATGTACCTTCCATTAGATTTTTTCCAATTTCTTTTACATCATTAAGTTTACCTTCTGAATTTATTAAAGAAGTAAGAGCTGCATTAGCTTCAATATATGAATCTTTAATACCCGAATATGGGTCACTTATTTCTTGAGTTTTTGCAATATCCGCAGCAACACCGACCAGTTTACCCATAAAACTACTCCCTTTATTTCCATCATCACCTCTAGGGTTAGTTGTATTTGAGGTTCTACCGCCATTATAATTTCTATGTAAGTCTGTTAATGATTGCCTATTCCATGTTCTACCATTTGAATCGGTTTCATTTTCAAACTGACTTAAAAATGTTTGTAAAGTCATAAGTGGTGTACTACTTAACTGTTGACTGGGTGTTGTACTTAATTTAGCCATACATATAAATAGATTACTGTTGGTTTTCCAATTCTATTATATAATCAATATAATATCTTCTTATATAAATTGGCATAGAATTTATGTCCCCATAAGAGAATCCTCGTTTAACAAGGAATAAAATTTCCGAAAGTTGGTTTTTCTTATAGTCCGTAGAAAGGGCGAAAAAACTCAACCCCAAACCCAATATAAAATTGGATATCTTCTCCTGATGGGGTTTTTGTTGTTTGTTTAAGGTCTACGCCTGGTCTTTGTTCTGAAACATATTTTCTAAAGTCTTGTCCGTCTTTAATTGGTAATTTTTCAATGAAGTTTCTAATATTCATTTGGTCTTTATTACCCTCAACAGATTTAATCATCATTTCTAATTGTTTTGTAATAATAGGTGCGTATCCAGCACCATTCCAACTTTTTTGAATTTCAGATATTTCATTTTCTTGTTTTTGAGTTAAAAATTTAAAAGTTATACCAATTTTAGATTTTTCCATAAAATATGGATATTCACCGTTACTATCAGGAACTAAATCAAATGATTTAAATGTTAAACTACTTAAATCAACTGTAGCCTTAAAATCAATTTCAGTTTTTGGGTCCGTTAAGGTAACACTATATTCTGAACCAAATGCGGTATTTCTAAGAAAAATTAAAACAGTTTGTTTATCTTCCTCAACCATATCTTCAATTGGGAAATCTCTGTCTAAAATTTTTCTTTTTAATAGTTCAGTAACAATTGAATTTGTTTGAATTAAATTAGGTGCTGCTAAAATATTTTCATCAGCTGCAGTTAAATAAGAAACCTTTAATGATTTTTTATTATTTGGGTAAAAAATACCTCTTGAAGGTAGTTCCACGACATCATATGCAATCGTGGGGTCAATTCTATATTCTTCCATAAATTTGTTTTATTAATAACTATATAAAATTACGAAACTTTTATAAAAAAGTAAAGGTCTCCCAACGGAAGACCCTTAATATTGTAAATAGACAATTTTATTTTATTAAAATACGTAAAATACTGATAATAAAATTAGTAAACTTGAATACATCTATCCATACGTAAAGACGCTGTGATAGTTGCAATGTCATCTCTCGAATAATCAAGTTCGTTGAAGTTCAAATCAGTTAAGAATGTACCTTGAAGAATCCACTTTTCAACCACAACTCCCGTTGGGTCTAACATTTCTAATTCAATGTCTTTCTTATAACCTGCTGCGTAACCCATACGACCCGTTACTGACTCCGCATGTAAACGGAACCATTCCATCAACGCTTGTGACGCTGAAGGTCCAATTGGGTCTTTAAATGTTACTCTTAGTTCATTCCATTCGAATCTACCAGCAACATAAGTTGATGTATTGATGAACGGTATTGCTACTGAATTGATTTTTGCGCTTGGTCTTGCCGTTGATGCTACATACCATTCGTTGATACCCAATGAAGAGGGAAATCTTAGTATGAAACGGTTAACTCTTTTCGGTTCGTATGGAACCGGCATTTTCATTAATAAATCTGCCATGTCTATTTTTTGTTTTTAATTTTTTTTTATTTACCTTACCTATAAATATACTCTTATTGAAAAATAATTTATTTTTACNAAATACTTGNTAATGTCAAANATTTTTCGTATTTTTTCACTATACTAGTATCTAGTACTAGAAATTCTTTAACTAGTTTAATAAAACTAGATATTAAAATACTAGATAATAAAATACTAGTTCTAGAATACTGGAGCATATATACTGGGTATTATAATTTTATATTTTTTATACTTTTTTTGTTTCTCGTGAAACATATAAGTTGGGAAGGATTTTACACCTTCCCTTTTTATTTTATTAAATATTATCAAATGAAGCTCCTGTTGGTGTTATTACGAACTCAACATCAATAAATTCAAGTGAACGAGTAGGTTTAATAAATATTTTACCTCTCATTGTATTTGCATCTATATCAGCTGGGTCACTTGAAACCGTTACACGGAAATCATAAAGACCTCTTTCTCTCTTAATCGCATCCAATATCGGATTTACTAACCTCAAGAACTCGTTACGAACTTGGTCGTCATTTTGTTCAAATATTAATCTAATCGCTACCGCTGAAATTAATTTTCTTGCTCTTAATAACAATCTTCTTACATTTATTCTATCAAGTGCTGATTCTCTTACTTGTAGAGTTTTATTACCCCAAATAATTGTACCTGTATCAGAGAAAGTAGCAATTGGATTGATTCTATTTTTGTAAAGTTCATCTCTTTCATCAAGTGTTAGTTTCTTAACCGCTTTGATTGATTTCACTAAACCTCTTGAATAACCCGCTACCGCGAACCATGGGAACGATACATTATCAGTTAATGCTATGTTTCTTACTACCTCACCCGTTGGTGGAATATAAATTTGAGTTGCGTTATCCGCATCTATAACTTGAATCCAAGGGAAGTAAGTAGCCGAATAGTTAGTATCCATTGACACACCATCTAATGCATTAACTACCTCATCAACTGTATCATAATTTGGTGGACTAATTATATAAAGTGAATCCGCTCTATCTTGTTCAACCATATCGATTGAATAAGAAGTTAGTGAACTGTGGTCGTAGAAGTTAATACCGGGAGTTGCAAATATGTTAATATCAACAGCTTCAGGGTTACCAAAAGTGTCAATACCTCTAACATATGCGTAATAATCACTATTTCCTACCGTTGTACTAAACAAACCACCATTGGTTGTATTACCTGAAACATAAGTTTTCTTACCAAAGATATAACTATCACCATAAGTTCTTACATTTCTGTATATATCCCAACCATCAAATCCACCACATAATGCTAATGTAAATTTACGATAGTTGATATCACTTATTACACTACCTGCTGGTTGACCCTCTAAATCATAAGGTGTTGTTATATATGTTGTACCTGTGATTGTAGATGCGTTTGTTGATAAGTGGAAACCTTTAGTTGTATTAAGTGCCGCTTTACCTTTATATTTTAACAAATCATCATCATAACCTGTTTGAGTTGAGAAACCTAAACATACTTTTCTAATACTATCTCCTGAAGATGTGATTGGTGAACCGTCATAATTATAACCCGTAACATCACCAGCCCCATAGTAATCAGTTTTATACATTACAGAACCTAAAGTGTCTCCACCAAAGTTTGAGTTATTTACAAATCCTTTAAAACCTGATGGGTATGCGTCTGTTGGGTGTCTATTAGCCATATTCAACATAATGTATTTTGAATTCAATTGATATTCACCATCAGATGTACCCACTTTTTTAGCGATATATCCCGGAACATCTGGATTCATTGAACATCTTGTGAATTTTTCAAGAACAACCATGTTATCATCTGTATCATAGTATTCACGAACTAACATATCGAATTCGTATGTATCAACATTAATATTAACGATTGAAATTTTAAGTTGTGTGTTAGCATCCTCACCGTCAGAAATTGTAATTATTTCAAATAAATCTGCAACATTACCACCTCTAACTTCAGAAACAACTGTTGGTGACATTGGTGTATCATATTCTGTTAAGAAGTTAGTAGTTTCAGTATTATAAACTTCAGTTAAACTGATACCTCTAATATAACCTTGTTGAAAAGCTTGTTGTAAATATTTTGGATAAGATTCATAAACATAAATCGGAATATCTCCTTTTGATTTATCAAATACATCAACACCTAATACTTTAGTAATGTATTTTGATGATGTAGTATCTAAACTACATGTAAATGTTTTTGCTCCACTTGTTGCTCCTGTTACATTGATTGTAAATTCAGATAATGGGTTTACCACTAAATCCGAACCTGAAATATTAAAGTTAGTATTTCCTGTAACTTCTAAATTTAAAGTTTGACCAACATATGAACCTCTTGACCTAAATGCTGCAACAACTTGTTCATCATAATCACTATATGTGGTAGCACTATATGTATATCTTGTTACATTAAATAAACTTGTACCACTATTATAAATGAATAGGAATGAATAAACTTCTGTACCAGCCGTATTAACTAATGTATTATACCACTCTTTTGAGTTGTAATTATTTGCGTTATCCAAACCTGTTAATGGTGAGATAACTTCAGTACCTGTTAAACCCGATGTTCCTGAAAATGGTACATTACCCAAAACAAACCAATTACCGGTATTACCTGATGTAAAACCACTATAGAATGTTACCATATAATCAGTAATGGTATTTCCGTCGTAAGCTTTCTTATCTGATAAGAAAGTGTAGAAAGTACTACCTGTAATACCTGTTGTTGATGGGATTGTAGTTCCCGTTGTGGTTCCACTTAATCCTCCAACCTCAACACCACCGATTGTTTTAATCGCAAATGTTTTAACTGGTTTATATCCTGTTAATCCAAGAACTCTTGTAACAAATAGTTGATTTGATTCTTGAAGATATGCTTTTGCGACATAAGGTAACTCATATTTAGGGTTATCATTACCGTCTTTTTCCGGTGATGTACCTCCAAAATATAATTTGAATGAATCAAAATCTGTTATTAAAATTGGTTCGAAAGCGGGACCTCTTAAAGTTTCCCCCACTAACCCCAATGTACTCACCCCAACACTTTGTGCTACGAATGATAAATCTTTTTCTGATGTATACACACCAGGAGATACAAATACTCTATTTGAATTTGCCATTTTTTCTTGTTTGGTTAATTAATTTTATTACTTTTCTATAAATATCTTTGTTTTTAGCAAAGATTTCCTTGATTTTATTAAAAAATATACTTATAGACACTAATTTATCTTTTAGTATCAATATTTATCTTTATCATGGAGAATACCACCAAAAACATTAAGGTTAGTGAGAAACATCACAAGATGTTAAAAGAATATTGCGATAAAAAAGGATTAAAAATTTATAAAATTGTTCAGAAGTGGATTGATGAAACTTGTAAAGAAGATAAATCCACAGAAATACCAAAGAAAAAAGATATCTACGGAGATTAATTTTTAAGAACTACTTGGAGTTGGGGTAATCGTTGGAGTTTTAGTTGGTGTTGGTGTAATGGTTCTTGTTGGGGTAATAGTAGGTGTGATGGTTATAGTTGGTGTTATGGTTGGTGTTGGTGTTGGTGATAATGCTGGAGTAAATGTTGACGAACCTTTTGTTGTCACAAAATTAAAATTACTTCTCCCAATTGTATCAACAGTTAACCCACTAAAAGTACTTGTTTGGTTTAAATTCCCAAAAGAACCCGCAACCGTATATTCAGTTGTTCCTGAAATTTGTTTAGGTTCAATAAATAATTTAACCGGTATTGTGACTGTAGTTCCTGTTGTAACACCCAATATATCATCAAATGTAATCTCAACCGTTTTATCAACTTTACGAGACGCAATCACCGAATATTGTGAAACAATTGAACCACTTGAATATGAACTTGTTATCGATAGATTAATCTCAGGTCTTGGTGTTCTACTTGAACTTAAATCAGTTTCTAACATAGTCAACACCCTGTTGATTGCGGGTTTAACTTCAAACTCCTCTTCATCAATTAGGAAACCTAACATTGTAAAGGTGTAATTTTGGATGTAAAACCTTCTACCATCCAAAGTATCCATTGGGGTGTTATCTTCGATTCTATCCAACACTATGGGTATATAGTGACCTTTTACNGAGGTATATGATTGACGAGATGAAAACTTTTGTAAAACAACCTTGTTNAATTTATTTATGTCTCTAAATTTTGTACAAACAATTGTTACATCAAAAGTAATATCAACCGCAATTGGTTGTGGGATTTTGTAAATGTCAGCACCAAGTTGATTACCATCCCATGTCGGAACACTAGCGTANAAAAAATCTCTTCTATCNGGTATTGTTCTTTGTATTGCTGGATTTGTACCAAATTGAACATCGGGTTTTCTTACAATTGCAATAAATGGTAATTTAATATTACCGTCATCATCTGAAAATGTCCAATTATTGGTAAATTCCCCCCATCTTTGTATTGTTAATATTTTTGGAATAATCGGAATTTGATTACCATCAGAAATAACTTTGAAGTGTTCTTTAATAAAATTAAGCATACCCAAGTCAAGGTCGTCATGTAGAACCGAATCAGGTAAATAAGTGTCAGATTTAGTTATTCTTTCTAATAACTCTTTTCTTCTACCAATAATTGAGCCTTCCTCATTTTCATGTTGACCGTAAACTTGTATATTGTTTTTTCTTTTAGGTATTCCCATAATTAAATCCCTCTAAATTCTGTTTCTTGTGCTGGAACACAAAGTATCGTTCTATAAAATGGTTTATAACCAAACATATTATGTTTATTGTCTGCGGTTAATTTACCATCGTTTGATACCGTATAATATCTTATTTTTTCTTCGGATTCTTGATATCCNATATAATCACCNTATCTAATATCCACTTTTAATTCTTCTAAATGGTTTAGGTAAACGGATATTGTCATATTACCAGGTTCCAAATATCTATTTAAACCTTTAGTATAACTATTGTTTTTAGATTCTTCAACCTTAACTAATCCGAAAAATTCAACAGGAGGTAAAAATTTAATATCATCTTTACCAACTTCACCATAGACTTCATCGGTATCGGTTTTTTGTCTATCAACTCTAAATAACACCAATTTCATACCTAAATCACCATGCAAGTACTCCTCACCCATTCTAACATTTAAATCAAAGTCATCTTGGGAAAAAAATTTACTTATTCTTGTTATTGGCAATTTATTACTCATATCAATAAATAGTACCATTATTGATTCTAATTCGTTATATTTAGGATTATATGGAAAGTAAGATACCCGAAATAGAAGCAAGGGATATACTGACGAATTATGAAGGGTTTAATAACCAACTATTAGAATTCAAAAGAAAGTTTTTAGAGGTAAAAAATTTCCAACTAACTCGTCCCCAAGCTGAATATGTTATAAAATACCATGAGGTAGTACCTCGTGTTGCTAAAAAAAATATTATAATTGCATCAAATTTTGGTGAAAAAATAATGGAAGATAAACATCTTCCAAAAGTACCTGAAAAAATATGGTGTGAAAAATTATTATGTGAAAGTGATAAAGCTTACCATATTTGGGGTCGTATTTCAGAAAATGAAAAAAATTATGCGATGTGGATTCCTAAGTCATCGATAATACAGGAGGAGAAAAAATTAAATAGAGAAATTGATTATTCCGTTTATTCAAATAGACCACCAATGGAACATCAAAAAATTGCAATTGAAAAATTATTAGCAAATGATAGGTTTATACTTGCTGATGATATGGGTTTGGGTAAAACCACTTCCGCAATTATTGCATCATTAGAAACTAAAGCAAAGAAAATTTTAATTATCTGTCCAGCATCACTAAAGATTAACTGGCAAAGAGAAATTGAAAATTACTCAGATAGAAAAGTTTTAATTGTTGAAGGTAAAAAATGGGGGTCAACATTTGATTATTACATTATTAATTATGATATAATTAAAAATTATCACTCNATGGAATCCGTNGGGTTAGGTGAAGAAATTAGACAACCAATANTAAAAGAAAAATTTGATTTNGTAATAATTGATGAAGCTCATTATATCTCAAATGCAACNGCACAAAGAACTAAATTAATTAATGATATTGTTGGAAAAATTCCAAAAGTTTGGTTATTAACGGGAACACCAATGACATCAAGACCAATTAATTTCTATAATCTTCTTAATATTGTTGAGTCACCAATTGCGTTAAATTGGCAATCATATGTTAAAAGATATTGTGGTGGTTACCAATTTAAAGTTAACAATAGAAGAATTTGGAATACGGGTGGTGCAACAAATTTGGATGAACTAAGAGAGAGAACAAAAAATGTGGTTCTAAGGAGAATGAAAACAGACATCTTAGATTTACCAGATAAAATCATAACTCCTATATTTTTAGATTTAAAAAGTACATTTTACGATGAAGAGTTAGAAGACTTCATGAGAATAACAAGTGAAAATAAAGATAAAGAATCTGTTAGTGTCACCATCAATCGTTTAATGAAAGTTAGACAAGTAATTTCTTATGAAAAAGTAGAACACACTTCGGAAATCATTGATAATTGTTTGGAACAAGGTAAAAAAATTATTGTGTTTACAAATTTTACAATGACGGTAGATATGTTACATGAAAAATATAAGAAAAATTCAGTAATATTAGATGGTCGTATGTCTAAAGAACGCAGACAGGATTCGGTTGATAGATTTCAAAATGATGATAAGATAAAGATTTTTATATCAAATATTGTTGCTGGTGGTGTTGGTATCACATTAACCGCAGCTGAGGTTGTTATTATGAATGATTTATCATTTGTACCCGCACACCATAGTCAGGCGGAAGATAGAGCGTTCAGATACGGTCAAAAGAAAAATGTATCGGTTTATTACCCGATATTTGAAAACACAATAGAAAGAATTGTATATAATATTTTAAATAAGAAAAAGAATATTATTGACCAAGTAATGGGAGATGGAGAATTTTCTGAAGGATTTGCACAATCACTACTTAAAGAGTTGTCTTAACTCTTTAAGTTTTTGGTCAATTAATTTTTTTAAATTTTTATCGTCTTCGTTAGAAATATTAACCGTTATTTTTTTTTCAGGTTCAATTGAGTACTCGATAAAATTTTCCTGACCTTCTTTTTGAAAGGTAAATTCCATATTATGTTTTGAACACAATATTAAAATTTCATTTAATTTATTTGGTATAGAATTTTTCATTAAATTTTAAGTTTGAAGGAAAGAATACACCATCTTTAGTCCATTCCATCTCGTCTTTATTGTTTTTTAATATAAGTATTCTGTAGTCTTCACAAACAAAAACATACAAATCACATTTAGATGTTTGACTTAATGCTGAATTAACTAAATAACCACCATTAACTGATGTTAAGTCACATGTACCTTTTATTTGGTGTTTTAATATTCTTTCATCACCATGTTTTGTCCAAACATCAATACCTTTTTTTCTATCATCATAATTACCAAGACCACCTAATACTTTAACCTCGATAATATCGTCAAAGAAATCATATATGTTATCAACATAGAATTTTTGGGTTTCATCCCCTCTTGACATTGTATTTGAACACATATTAATTAAAATATCAAACATCTTACTACCGGGTAAAAATATTTTACTTTTAGAATTATCAATTAATATTAGTAATTTATTTATTCTATGTAATGTTTCTTTTTCATCTTTTAATGTTTCATCATTAATAATTATTGGGTTTCTATATGAAAAAGTTTCACCTAATATTTCAATATCTTCAATACCTTTCTTTCTATATAAGTTTAAAATTGATAGATTACATCTATTAAATAAAACCTCATGACAAGAATAGTTTGTATCGAATACATTTTGAATTCCCCAATTACCATCTTTATCTAATACACCAAAATCCTCATCTGGTGATTGTGGGTTTTGACCCCACAAACCTAATGGAGTATACAATTCCTCTAACATCCTATTAATTTCCCTTGAAATTCTTAATTTTAAAGTATTATTTCTTTGGATTTGCATCATAATCTCCCTTGTAACCGATGTTTTACACAATGGGTCTATGGTGATATTTTTTAGTCTTTCTCTTATGTCAATTTTATTATCCATCATAAACTAAAATATACAGATATTTATTAATAAAAACAAATATGTCCGCGACTATTATAACAAACCCACAAAAACAAAAATTATATACTCAGGTTTTTCATTTATTAGGATTACCCGTTAGAGGTATTGAATTAACTGAAGAACAGATGGATACATTTTTGGAATTGTCTTTATCGGAGTATGAACAATATGTAAGTGATTGGTTAATTGAATCACAATGGTCAGCATTAATCGGTATTGATGTTGATACACAATCATTAACAAGAGCGTTCACCACTAGAAGTTTAGATTATGAAACACAATACTCACACGCATATTCAAAAATAGTTGGTTTACAAACGGGTGGTAATAGTGAACTAAAAAAGGATTATTTTGAATTATCAGCTAATACACAAACTTATATTATACCAGCAGGAAGAGAAATAAATGAACTTTTATGGTTCTCAAGAGCCGAGTTAACCGATTCAATTGTTGACCCATTTTTGGGTGGGTTTGGTGGATTGGGTGGTACTGGATTTGGTGGTGTTGGTGGGTTTGCACAACAAGGTACATCGGGTTCATATTTTATGATGCCGGCTTTTGACCTTTTATTAAGAATGGGTGATAGAAATATAAAGAATAGAATAATTGGTGGAGATTTAACATATAGAATTACTGCAGGACCTAACAGTACTAAAGTAATTCACTTATATAATGTACCGGGTGGTAAATATGATTTTGGTTCAATACGAAATAATAGAAGTCAGGTTTGGTATTGGTATTATGATACCATGGATAGAGACACATGTTTAGATAAAAATAAAGATATAATTAAATTACCTTCAGATGTTCAAACCGAAGAATTAGTTTGGGATGACTTAAATAAACCAGCACAAAACTGGGTTAGAAAATATCTTATTGCTTACTCTAAAGAAGGTTTAGGAAGAATTTGGGGTAAATTCTCAGGTGATTTACAAGTTCCCGACAGTCAAGTTAAATTGGATTATTCTTCATTACTTACGGAAGGTAAAGATGAAAAATTAAAACTAGTTGAAGAATTAATGTTAAGATTAGAAAGACTCCGCCCCGATAAAGTTCTTGAAAGAAAAGGTATGGAAGCGGAGAATCTCAATAAGGCTTTAAAATACAGACCGATGCAGTCACCGTACAATGTAATCTAATTACATTTCGATTGCGTGATAAGCATAATCAACATTATCTGTTTTAATTATCTCATCTTCATTACTAACGGTACTTTTTTCTTCAGACGATAAAACTTTACGGTTGTAATCAACCCAATATTTATCAACTAATTCAATACTATTGTCTACATACATAAAGAATGGGTCGCGTTTAATTTTATTCCAAAAAATAACTTCACTATCCGATAGTGTCATTACCTCATCGTATTTATCCTGACCATCTTCACTTAATGGAAAACCATTAACCAATTCACATTGTTTACTTGTAAAGTATTGTCTATCTTCTGGTCTCTCAACTAAAATATCATTACGAATTTCAGGACTAAAAACAACTAATAAAGGTTCAATGCGTTTATTAAAATTACCCAAATATCTTGGCACATTATAGTCTCCTGTCATATTGGGGTTTTCATTTAATTCTTTTTCAGAAATCATATAACAACTAATTTCTAAATAATCATTCGGCATTGATTTACTATTTTTAATAAAATATTCCTCTAATTGTCTTTTTGTTGGTTTACTTATTTTCTGAACATCTCCCGAAGATTTTTTAGTACCATTATTAATATAATAGATTGTTTCACCAAGACCAGCATTATAGTTATTCTGTAAAATCAACTCCATATGAGCTTGTCTTGACATTAATGAACCCGCCTTTGTTACTTTCTGTATGTGTTTCTTATAATCCTCAACAGATTGTTTAACACGGGATTTGTTTGCTATTTTTGATAATGGAATTTGTTTATTATAAATCTTCTCCACATATTGGAAATACAATTCAACAAACGATATACCGTCACCATTTAATAGGTATTTAAATCCTTCGTCCAAGAATTCAACAATATATTGTTGTAGTTTTTTAGACTTAATGGTATTACCCGTTAATTTGATTTTTTCTTTTCCTTTCTTCATCAATTTAATGATGTAGTTTTTTCTTGATACATTAATACAAGCCGGTGCGGTGTAGTCGATATCAAGACCCATTTCATTTCTCATGAAGATGTCATTGAATTCTGCGGTATCGGCTTCAATTCCTTTATATTCTTTACCTTCAATAACCAACTCGTTATACCCTTTACCAACATAAACTGTATCATTAATATTTTCAGGTGTCTCAAAGTTTACACCGTCCGTATCCATTACAAGTGGTTTATATCCTTTATTTTCAAAGAACATAATCATCATACGAAGACATTGACGGCCAATACATGTGATTGTTTCACCCGAATCCATTTCACCCCATGGGAATACATGTGGTGCAGATAATGAACCAAAGTAAGCGTTAATAAAGATTTTAATTGGTAATTGTTTACGGTCGTACATTTCCGCTTGAACTGGGTCACTATCTTTTAGTTCACCAGCCAAATGTTTATATTTTATACGAATATTACGGAAATACTTCAACATCGATTTCTGTACACCCATAATATCACAATCAGGGAAAATATCGTACACTAATTGTATTGATGGATAAAGTGACGAATAGTCAAACTTAACAATGTTCTTAGCGTAACCCACAGTTAATAAACGAGATAAACCACCTGTGAATGGTCGTTTAGTATCTTTTGCAGGAACGGCTAAATTATTTTCATATGACCAAGCCAACATAATGATTTTCCACAAAGTAGCTGTACCCATTGTTGCGATTCTCTCATATGTTGTTGGTACAAGTTTTGAAATCAAAAATGTCGATTGACTAAAAGAGTCATCAACTACCATGGTTTCATACAAGTCATCATCAAGATATTGTTCAACAATTTTACTTCCTGACCATATTTCAAATTTACCCGGATATTTTTCCAACAAATCACCTGTTCCCGGCTCACCAATTTTCTTGTAGTTACCTGTTTTTGGATTTACATAATATAATTCATTATCCAAATATATTTTTGAAATCCGAGCACCATCCACATAAACACGATTAGGTTTTTCTTTTTCTAAGTACTTGGTAATATATTTCAAACCCCAAGATTTAATTTCGGAATTAATTGCTTGAGCTCTACGAACAGAATGTGCAATATCAATAATATTGAATCCCCATATGTTATGTTGAATGTAATCTTCCTGCTCGTTTGCAAGTTTCAACATACCTTTTTTCTCTCTAATTCCTTGTTTTGTAAATATTTGAGTTAATTCCTTAGTATTAACACCCAATATCTCGGCTCGTTTTAAAATAAATGGCCAATCAAAAAATGCGGAGTTATAACCACCAATAATCGTAGGTTTCTTTTCTTTAATTATTTTGAAAAATTCCTCAATACACTTCTTTTCACCATCTTCACCAAATGCTGGTATTGTTTTTTCCAAACCACGGTTATCCTTAACACCTATCAATATAATATTACAGGTTAATGGGTCTAAACCCGTGGTCTCGATATCGAATACAAATCTATTAACGCCGGAATAATCTTCAATACCTTTAAAAAGTCTTTTCTTTTTCTGTATAAGATACTGTTCAACAGGGTTTAATATCGTAAAAGACGATTTAAATTTATCACCCCATGGGTCAATTCCACCCTCTTTAAAAAAATTGATTAATTCAGTATATCCTTTTAAACTTTTAACCAAAAAAGTTTGTCCATTTTCTAATCGAGTATTCCCTTCCGTTCTTAATTTTTCAATTATGATACCATATTCACCCATTTTTTTCTTTTGGAGTGTTTTGTTACTTTGGTAAAAATTAAATTCAGTTAGGTCACCAACCCATAAAAATGGTGTGAAGGTGTCAGGTTTAACGATTTTACCCCTTTCCGGGTCTTGGATAACTTTGTAGATTTTGTTGGTTCGGTAATCATACTCAACCCCTACTATGTATTCTTCAGGGTCCCAACCATTTAAGAAGTTTTCAATAACTTCTTGCGAAATAATTTCTTTCATTATGTATATTTTTTAAGTGACACATTAGCTTACGGACATTCCGTAATTAGTCTTGTCAAAAATATACAGAAAAAAATTTGATTATCAAAATATGGTGATAAATAATTTTTCCTTAACGGGTAAAATGAGTTTTGTTGTTGGATTTAGATTGGTATCTAAAAATTGAACGGTTACCTTTCCCTCGTATTTTCCTATGTTTGCGGTTTGAGTTTCAGTAAATCTATGAACAATATAATATTCATCAGTTGTTTGGTCATATTTCTTATCTCTTGTTGTGATTTGACATGTTGAATTTAATATCTCATACTCATCATTTTCAATATTAAACATTTCAAATGTGATATCACAATTTTCAAGTGCATCGTTAAATCCAGACTTATCGTTTTTACCGTCGTCTATTAATCTTAATTTTAAGATTGGTTCTGATGCTCCTTGTCTAATAAAAAATTCCATATTCTATAAATATTGTTCTTTTTATTTTAATTAAAATCCATTTGTTGAAGGGTTGTAAAATACTTTACCGGTAACATTTGTTGTTTTTGTTATGGTTGGTGTTGAATGATTAAATGTCATAATATCACCACCACCAATTTCACCAAATTGTATTCTTATTGGATAAAGGACACCAGCAGTTAATGAAACTGAACCTGATACCTCCTGATTTCCATGAGCTCCACCATTGTTTATGTTAGAGTTGGCGGTGGTAAATCCTGACTGAGCATTAGCACCAATCCAAAGATAAGAACCATCATCACTTGATAAAAAGAATGTGTATGTTTCTGTTGTTGTTGGTTTGAAATATCCTAACCATTGACAACTAAAGTTAGAGCCATCATCAGTTGCGGGTTCAGTTATTGAAGTTGTTTGTACCGATGTGGCAGGATTAGCACCAAAAGTTGTTGGTGTTGCTGTTGCAAAAAACGCTGGGTTTTCGTTATGATAACCAGAATATGTTGTTTTATATAAACCAGCACTAAATGAACTTGTTGGAGTTGGAGTTAAAGTATTGGTTGGGGTAATTGTTGGAGTGATAGTTCTTGTTGGTGTTACTGTTAAAGTTGGCGTGATAGTATTGGTTGGAGTAATTGTTGGTGTAATAGTATTGGTTGGGGTTAAAGTAGGTGTAACCGTAGGGGTAGGTATAGGTGACTCAATATATAGTGTACATGTTTTGTTAAATATTGGAAAAAATAACTCATAAGTACCATAAAAATAGTCAGTACTATAATAATAAGGGACAACGACAGAGCCAAGGCTAATCGTACCACCTGTATCAGGATAATAAGTAATGTTCGCAGTTTGTCCACTATAGTTGTTTGATGTTAATATTATGGTTGTCATTATTGATTATTCGACTCTTTAAAGATAAATAGTTAAAATACATGAATTAGTAAATGATACATAAAAAGAAGGTATAATTAAAGTTTTGTGAAACTTGAAGTTATTTTTTACGAAGTACTTGGTGTTGGTGTAAAGGTAGGTGTTACCGATATTGTTGGTGTTGGTGTGATGGTTCTTGTTGGTGTAGGAGTAGGAGTTGGCGTAACATTAATAATCCCCACAACAGAGTCAACACAGTTCACATTACACTCAACAATATTAAAGTTTGGTTTTATTTCGGATAGATAATGGTGTCTAACATGTACAAAATCTAAAGGTTGTTCATAAAATTGAATTTGTTTAAAATTAAAACACGATGTACCCATATTATGTACACCACCGGCATATTGAGTACCTGAACCCCATGACTGTATAAAAGGTTGTTCTCCTCTATCAGATGGAATTATTTCCTCCCAATCTTTTAATTTATATATTGGTCTACCGTTTAAATAAATTTTTAAAATACCTAATCTTCTTTCTTTCTCGTCAGCCCATTTTTTATTTAATTCCTCAACCTCAGTATAAATTGTGGTTTGTGTTGAAGTTACTGAACTACCAGATTCTGGTACATATGGAATTACCTTAACTCCGGGAATTAAATCATTCCAACCTCCATCATTCTCAAGATTACAATCAGTATATCTACTGTATCTATCAAATGTTATTGTAATATTAAAATCATCACTTGTTCCATTATTACATAATGGTAATGTTTGTCCTGATGCAATATAATATGATTCCGTGTATCCCGATAAGGTATTACATATACCCGAATAATGAATTGATGTCCATTTAAGTCTACCATCATCAGTAAATGAGAAAGATAAGTTATTATCTGCGTAATCCTCTATATCAGATTCATTCCTAACCCCAAGATAGTATATGACATTACCGTCAGACCATGGGAGAGAATCCTTATTTAAAACAAAATCAATTGTCCATCCTTTTTCTGTTCTTCTTTTAACTGAATAATCACAATTATTAACACCAGCACCATGGTTAATTTGGTACGCCCATGGTTTTGCTAAAGGAATTGGGTCTCTTGGACAACAAATGGTTGTTGTTATTCCTGTTCCTGAAAATTGTAAAGTACAATCAACGGTAGAACCCGTTGTAAATCCTGTAACATTTAAAGAAAACGGATTTGAAAGTGCATTATTATATCCATTTTCAATAAAATAATGAGTCTGACCACTACTATTAATAAATTCATAAACATCATTTTTTAAAATAGTATCAGAATTACTTAATTGGTTGGTAAAACCACTATATGATAATGTCCATGTATATGCTGAATATGGATATGTTGGGTCATTAACCGTATTGTCAAATTCATTTAAAGATATTGTATTTCTAACACAATCCGCATTTGTTAATCCTGTGGTGTTTACACTTAAACCAGAATAATTAATTGTGGTGTTAATATTTAACACATCAGAATTGTAATCCGATTCTGTTTTGGATACCTCATAATCATGATATTCTGAAGAATCAATCTTCAAATCCATTTGTGTACCCCAAAATTTAAGTATATTTTGACTATTCATATTCTATTATAAATATCTTTCGTTTCTTTTGATATTTATATAATAAACTTGTTATAATGGATAAATACATAAAAAACATAATTGAAGAGACTTTTAAGTCTAAAAAACAACAAAGATTATTTTTTGCTAAGGCGAATGATAAGTCTTTATCCAAAAAAGAGAGATTAAAGTGGGAAAATATGGCTAAGGAATTTTCTGACGATACCAATTATAAAAAATTACCGGATGAGGTTGAAAAAGAGGTTGATGAGATTGTGGATGAAAAGGGTAACTTTGGTACAAGTAATATTCCAATTACAAGGTCTTCAGGTGCTGCGAGTAAAAAAACAACCGACCAAGTGGTTAAAACCGGTTACGGTATGTTGGGTAATGTGGGGGTTCACGGTTCACATACATCATTAAGATATTGGGGAGAATCGAATATGAAAGACGCCCTTGGGTATAAAAGCACATTAGGTGTGGATGCCAATAAGAAGGAAGCTAAAAAATTCTTTAAGGATAATTTAGGAATGGACGAACTTGAAGCTGATGAAAGATTAGCTCAAATGGGGTATGATAAAAATTTAAAAGGAGATAAAGTTAGATTAATTGAAAACCCAAAACAATATGTTCAAGATTATGTTGAAAGTGTTCTTTCTAAAAAATCAAAATCGGATGACTTAGTTAATAAAGAAGTTGATGAGGATGTTGAAAAAGACTTAGAACCAATTATTAGAAAACAAATATTGGCGTTGAAGAACACACTAACAAAGAATGACATATCCATAAAAGATGTTATTAAACTCTTAAATAAAAAAGATAATGAATAAAGATTTAAAAGGTAGGGTTTTCAATGTTCCACAAGATATTTTAGATAAAATAAACCACACCATTGTTGGTTTAAATGGTCAGAATGCTCGTGGAATACAGAGAGCAAAAAAAATCTTACTGGATAAATCGGTAAAATATGGACAATTAAAAAGAATTATTCACGATATCCAAAATATAGATAAAATAAAAGATAGATTAAAATATGATTTATGTGGTGGTGATTTAATGGAAAAGTGGGCTAATCAATATCTACAAGGTGAAAGAGATTTAGTTAGTAATCGTAAAGATTCTAAAATGAGGGCTGATGATATCTCAAGTATGACGGGAGAAAGAAAAAATAGCCACCTAAAAAAACACACAAAAAATTTTAATTTTAGAATACCAACCAATCTTATTAAAAGTAATTCAGATAAAAGTTCAATATCCTCGATATCCTCACTTGGATTATTTGAGGAGGTTAATAAAATAAAAAAATTAATTAAGTACTAAATGCCGACACAATTAGAGATTATAGCAATCCAACAAAGGGCTTTATTATTGGCGGCTAACGAATATAATTACCCAAATAATTACAATTCAACTAGTTCAAATGCACTATCTGATGGTGATAATAAAGGTATGGGTGAGTTAAATGGTAATGTTGGTACTAAAACGGACATTAATGAAAGAAATGTTCTTTTATCAAAAAACAACTACAATTATGATAACAACTATACCTCATCTAACCCTAATGCACTATCTGATGGTGATAATAAAGGTAAAGGTGAGTCAAATGGTAATATTGGTTCTAAAACTGACATTAATGAAAGAAACTCATTACTATCAAAAAACAATTACGGACCAAATAATGGTTATGGAGTCGTAAACAAAGATGCTATATCTGACGGTGACGAAAAGGGTAGAGGTGAGAACACCAATGGACAAGTTGGAACGAGAACCGACATTAATGAAAGAAATGTACTTTTATCAAAAAACAACTATAACTCAAATAATGGTTATGGATTAACAAATCAAAACGCATTATCTGACGGAGATGAAAAAGGTAAAGGTGAATTAAATGGTAATATTGGTTCCAAAACCGATATCAATGAAAGAAACACATTATTATCAAAAAATGATTACAATTATACAAACAACTATAGTTCAGTAAACAAAGACGCATTATCTGATGGTGATGAAAAAGGTAAGGGAGAGTTTGCTGGTAATATTGGTTCAAAAACTGATATTAATGAAAGAAACTCATTATTATCAAAAAACAATTACGGACCAAATAATGGTTACGGATTAACAAATCCAAATGCAATCTCGGACGGTGATGAAAAAGGTAGAGGAGAAAACAATGGTGGACAAATTGGAACAAAAACCGATATCAATGAGAGAACAAAATTATTGGCAATAAATGATTATGGTTCTAATAATGGATACGGTTTAACAAATAGAGATGCTATATCTGACGGTGACGAAAAGGGTAGAGGAGAAAATACCAGTGGTGATATTGGAACAAAAACCGATATCAATGAAAGGACAAAATTATTAGCAATCAACGATTATGGTTCTAATAATGGATACGGTTTAACAAATCAAAACGCATTATCTGATGGTGATGAAAAGGGTAGAGGAGAAAATACATCTGGTCAGATTGGTACAAGAACAGATATTATTGAAAGAAATACTCTTTTGGCTAAAAATGATTACAATTATACAAACAACTATAGTTCAGTAAACAAAGACGCATTATCTGATGGTGATGAAAAAGGTAAAGGAGAGTTAGGTGGTAATATAGGTTCTAAAACTGATATTAATGAAAGAAATACACTTTTAGCAATCAACGATTACAACTACACCAACAACTACGGTTCAGGTAATCCTGATGCATTATCTGACGGTGATGAAAAAGGTAGAGGTGAAAATAGTGGATTTCCATTCATTGGAACAAAAACCGATATCTTTGGTAATAGTATAGGTCCCGGTAGAATTGGATTATTAGCGATGAATATCTACAATGATAATTTTAGATACAATAACGGTAATCCAAACGCATTATCCGATGGTGATGAAAAGGGTAGAGGAGAAAATCTATTATTTCCAATCGGTACAAGAACTGATGTTCTTGGTAATGCACTTGGTCCCGGTAGAGTTGGATTATTAGGGATGAATATTTACAGCGATTTTTTTCAATATAATGTCAATAATCCAAATGCAGTATCTGATGGTGATGAGAAAGGTAGAGGAGAAAATACCAGCGGACAAATTGGAACAAGAACCGATATCTTCGGTAATGCAATTGGTTTAGGTAGAATAGGTTTAAAAGCTATTAACATCTATTCTGATACTTTTGAATATAATGTCAATAATCAAAATGCTGTATCTGATGGTGATGAAAAAGGTAGAGGTGAAAATACATCTGGTCAGATTGGTACAAGAACCGATATTTTTGGTAACTCAATAGGACCCGGTAGAGTTGACCTATTAGCAAAAAACATATATAATAATATTTTTGAATATAATGTTAATAATCCAAATGCGATATCCGACGGAGATGAAAAAGGTAGAGGAGAAAATATTAGCGGAATCTTTCAAATTGGTACAAGAACGGATATTTTTGGTAATGCAATTGGACCCGGTAGACTTGACTTACTAGCAAAAAATAAATACTCAACAATTAAAGCGTATCCAGATTTTTAATGATAAAATTTAAAAACATATTATCCCAAATTTTATTAGAGGCACCAAATGGTAGTATCAATAAAAGATTAAAGGATGCTATTATAAACCGAAATCCTGTTTCCTTCTACTATAATGGTCCGAAAGGTGAAGTTTTACCCGGAAGAAGAATTAGAGCCGAATTGGTTGTAATGGGTTTAACAAAAAAAGGTAACTTAGTTGTTAGGGGATGGGTACAACCACCGTCAACATCTAAAAAAGGTTTTGATAGTAATAAATTAGGAACGGCCGAATATGGTTGGAGAATGTTTATTATATCAAGAATGTCAGGTATTAACATTTATGAAGACGAAACATTCGACCAAAAAAGACCGGGTTATAATGAAAGCGGGGATAAAAGTTTAACTAGTATTGAGGTAAAAAGTAATTGGGGAACTTTACCAACAACACCTAAAACCGAATTACCTAAACCGACCGTTACACCCACCGCTGAACCGGAAAAACCTAAAACTGAATTACCACAACCTAAACAAAAAGAAAAACCATCAGTATTACCACAACCACAATCACAAATTAAAAGAGATGTTGAGGTTTACAATGATTTAAAAAATAAAATAACTAACATAAACAATAATAAAGAAGTATCACCTGAAAATGTTAAATTAAGTATAGACGCTCTTTATAATAAAAAACTAGAAGATTGGGTTAAATCTCAATCTGAAGTTGGTGGTAACATAAAGCCGGGAGAAGGAACAAGAAGGAAATTAGAAAAAGATTCGGAAATAGAATTATTCAATTTATTAAAGGGAGATAATGTAAGGGTTGCAGGTAATATACCTCAACCTGAGACAAATGATGAAGATAATGAAACCCCGTTAATGGAATCAATAAAAAGAATGAAGACTTTAATCTTCTTTTAAAAATACTTATTATATATAAAAAATATCATGGAAACAGGACAAGGAGTAATATCTCAAAACGACTTAATGATGAAATTAGTGCAAGCTAAGAAAGTCATGAATAAAGTAGAAACAGGTAGTTTCGAAAGAGGAAATGTAAACGAAACAGTATTAAGGTCTGACCCGGAAGAATTATCAGCACAATATAATCAACAACCCCAAGTTAGACAACAAGAATATCAACAATCAAATGTAAATAGAATAATGGAGTCTAAATTACCTGATGCCATCAAAAAAGCAATGATTGAAAACCCAATTAATCAAATTAGTTTAACTGATTCGTTAGATTTAAATTTTGTTGAAAAAACAAAAAGACTAATGGAGAGTGAGGGTGTGTCAACAAAAAAATCACCAAGCAAACAACAAGGCAGTTCACCATCATATAATAGTAGTGATTTGATACCAATTATTGAAAATATCGTAAGAAAAACGGTAACAGAAATTCTTGACGCTAAGTTAAATCAGATACTCACAGCACAACAAACACTATCAATTAATGAAAATTTAGTGTTAAAAGTGGGGGATTCCATATTCAAAGGTAAAATTACTGGGGTAAATAAATCCAAGTAAAGTTTGATTTCTCATTTTTTTTTCTTATTATTTAGACATACAAATATAATTTGATGTCAAAAATTAAAATATTAGCAATTCCTCCCGATACATATGGTGTCGGAAAGTACAGAATCTTAGACCCATTTAAATACATTGGTGATAATTACTCGGATGAATTTCATGTAGACATAGTAACGAATGTTGAACAGAATGATGAGTTCTTTAAAAACTACGACATTGTGGTTTTTCATAGTTTCATTCATCAATCTAGTCATGAGGATAACATCGAAAGAATTAAAAAATTAAAATCCCAAGGAATAAAAGTAATTATGGATATTGATGACTTTTGGGTGGCAGACCAAAGACACCCACTATATCATCAAATTAAAGCCAATGAATTACCTCGTAAGAAAGTCGAGTTAATGAGAGCTTCTGATTATGTTACTTGTACCACAGAAACTTTCGCGAACACAATTAAATCAAGAGTAGGAATTAAAAATGTTCTTGTTTTCCCAAATGCGGTAAATCCTAACGAATCTCAATTTCAACCAAAACCAACTAAATCAGAAAAGATTAGGTTTGGGTGGTTAGGGGGTTCAACCCACTTATATGATATTGAATTATTAAGAGGTGGTATTTCGTCGATAAATTCAAATTATGACAATGTACAATTTGTATTGTGTGGGTTTGATTTAAGGGGTAATGTTACGGAAATTAATCAGGAGACACAAGAAAGAAGAGTTAGACCGATTAAACCAATGGAAACCGTTTGGTATAAATACGAACAAATATTTACCGATAATTATAAATCTGTTGATGATTTATATAGATTAAATCTACATAACTTTACAGAATCAAATTTTGATGCGTCTAATAAAAAATATTTAAGGGTGTGGACACAACCTGTTGGAAAATATGCATCAAACTATAATTTATTTGATGTATCTTTGGCACCGTTACACCCAAGTGATTTTAATTCAAACAAGTCACAATTAAAAGTGATTGAGGCTGGTTTCCATAAAAAACCAATCATAGCAAGTGAAACATTACCATATACAATAGACTTAACCTCAGCGTTTAATGATGGTAAGTTTAATGATAAGGGTAACGCATTATTAGTATCACCAAATAAAAACCATAAACAATGGTCACAACATATGAAACGATTAATAGATAATCCAAATATGATAGAAGACATGGGTAATCGTTTATATGAAACGGTAAAAGACAAATATTCACTAGTAACAGTATCAGAAAATAGAACACAATTTTTCAAATCAATAATTTAAAAACAAAAAAAAATCAAAATTTATGCATTATTTAGTAACAGTAGGTTATGAAACCGAACAAATGGACAGAAATGGTAATCCAAGATTACAAAAAGTTAAGTACATCGTAGAATCAGAATCAGTAGAAGAAGCAACATTAGTTGTTTCAAAATACAGAGCAGGAGATACGAGAGGTAGTGAAAGTTTATCAATTGTAAAAATGCCAATTGAATGTATTATTGACCCAAAAAACACACCAGAGTACTTTAAAATCAAATAACTATGATACCCGTAGAACAATTAGAAACAAATAAGAAAAAATTCTTAGAAACAAATTCCAAGTATAAAATTTTTACAAAGGAACTTGAAGATTTTTTAGGTGATGATTTTTACACCGCACCCGCAACCACATCAATTGATATGTATGGTTGTTATCCGGGTGGGTTATTAAACAGCTCATTGAAGGCGTGTAGGTACTCAATCAAAATAAATGAGTTACTACCTGAAAATATGAGACAAGAAGTACCAACAATTCTTAAATGTATTTTTCTATCTCAAATTGGTAAAGTATTTCTTTTCTGTCCAAATAAAAATGAATGGCAAAGAAAAACATTGGGAAAAATGTATGAGTTCTGTGATGATTTAGTATCATTAAGGGTAGGTGAAAGGTCAGCTCACTACGCAACTAAATATGGTTTGGAATTAACTGAAGAAGAATTCCAAACCATATTAAATACAGATAAAGAATCTGATGATAAAATGGTAAAATACCATTCTTCAAATTTATCAAATATAATAAAAATGGGATTTGAGTTAGCAATATTAGAAGAAAAAAATGGAAAAAAAAGAAATTAATGACTACATTGAAAAATTAAAAGAATTTGAAAAGGGGTTAACTGATAGTGAATCTGAAGATAATCTTGATTTATCAATGTTTGGTGAGTTGGATAAACTTTTATCCGCTTTAAATAGTGAAGTTGAAATGGAGATAAATAAAAACCCCATACAATTAGATGTAAAAATAAAAAAATTACATAAAAATGCAATTATACCAACATACTCAAAAAACGGAGATGCCGGTATGGATTTAACTATTACTGAAATTATATCTAATACTACATTTGATGTTACCTATGGGTTTGGAATCGCAATGGAAATCCCTATGGGTTATGTTGGGTTAGTGTTTCCCCGTTCATCTGTTCGTAACATGGATTTAAATTTATCAAACTGTGTAGGTGTAATTGATAGCGGTTACAGAGGAGAAATCCAAGGAACATTTAAGAAAACACAGGGATTAGATTCCCTAAAATATAATGTCGGAGATAGAGGAGCTCAAATTATGATAATTCCTTATCCTAAAATAAAATTTGTTGAGGTTGATGAATTATCATCAACTGATAGAGGAGAAGGCGGTTTTGGTAGTACAGGACAATAAAATAAAATAACTAAAAGGATATTCAACGATAAAGTAAAAAAATTAATGGAACAAAAATCATCAAGACCAAAAAATAAGAAAAGTGTTGTAACCCCTTTAGTGGATAGAAAAACATCTAAGAAAGAAAGAATTAGAGAAATAATTAAACAACCTAAAGAAAAGTTTCTAAATAAAAATCAAGAAAAGTATTGGAATATTTTAGGTGATAATGAAATCACTCTTTGTTTTGGTCCGGCCGGTGTTGGTAAATCGTATATCGCAATGAAAAGAGCAGTTGATTTATTATGGGACGATACCAATAAGTATGAAAAGATAATTATTGTTAGACCGGCAGTAGAAGCGGAAGAAAAATTAGGTTCATTACCAGGTGGTATTGAAGAAAAATTAGACCCATATATCTACCCTTCATATTACCTTTTAAATAAAATAATTGGTAAAGAGGCTAGAGAAAAATTAAAAGAGGAGGAGTTCATTGAGGTTGCTGCATTAGCATATATGAGGGGATGGAATGTAGATAATACAATTTTAGTATTTGAGGAAGCTCAAAATACCACACCATCACAAATGAAACTTTTATTAACAAGGATTGGTTTTAATTCTAAATTCTTTATTTCAGGAGATTTGGAACAATCTGACAAGTTTAAAGATAAGACAAAAACCGGACTTTATGACGCAAAGATGAGACTTCAAGATTTAAATAATATTGGAGTATTTGAATTTGATATTGATGATATTGTAAGAAATCCAATCATTAGTCAAATTCTAAAGAGATACGATTAAGTCTTTACTTATAATATTTTTAAGATTATATTTCTTTTATGGAAATATTCGTAAATATTGATGGAGTATTAAGAAACACTCTACAAAAATTTGATTACCACTATAAGGACTATTTTTTAAACACGGAACCTGATGTTAAAGAAATTTTTGAGTATGGAATAGATGGAATCACAACAATTGAAAATATTATGGAAACATATAAATTTCAATCCATGGATGAATACCTTAAATTTTTATATTTTGATTTCCCAATAGAGATTTTTGGACATGCGGGTTTAAGTTATAGCCACGCCTCTACCGATTTTAATACTTTAGTTTTTGAAAATAAAGATATTAATTTTACATTGATTGGTTTAAATGAGAAAGGTAAAGCCAAACCATCTACTCTTTTTTTCCTTTCCAGAAATGGTGTCATATGTGATACTATAAAATTCTCATCTTTTGAAAATATTAGTGAATTATGGTCTAAGTGTGACTTATGGATTACCGATGACAAAAGAGTCATTGATAGTTGTCCTGAAGATAAAACGGTTATTAAATTTAATACCTTTTATAATAAACACTTTACAAATACCATAGAAATAAATAAATTATCTGAAATAGAAAAAACATGGTTGAATTGTTCGGAAAAAGGTACTACATAGATGTAGATGGGATTACCAAAAAATGTCAAACAGGGGACACCCTTAAAAATGAAGATGGTACTGAAGGTTTAGAAATAAACATTTTTAAATATGAAATAATAAAAGTTTGTTTAGAAAGAGTATTAAATGAATATGAGGAGGTTGATGAGGAGTTAGGTCCGTTGGCTGAAGAAGGTCTTTCAATCTCTTTTAAAATTGCTTTCAATACCCTAATAAAATATGAAATATTAATCGAAGAAGATGATGAATAAAAATAACGAAAACATAGAAAAACTAGAATTAGCATTAAGTAAGTTAAACTCAAATGAGAATGTAATTTACTTTTTAGTATACGATACTCGTAATAATGCTAGAGCGTCAGTTAAACATATCTACGATATGGCCTTAACATTAAAAGAATCTGGATTCCAAGCTAAATTATTAGTTGAAGATAAAACCTACGAAGGTGTATCGGGTTGGTTAGGTGATAAATACAATTCATTGGAGGTTGTTACAATTAAAGATGATAGAGTTGAAATTAAAATTGAGGATACTATTGTTGTACCTGAATATTATTCAAATACACTTGAAAGTTTAGCAAACATTAGATGTGTAAAAGTAATGTTAATTCAACAAAAAGAATACATATTTGAAACATTACCAATTGGTAGTAGATGGTCAGATTTTGGATTCGATAGAGCGATTACAACTACTGAATTATCTAAGGGGTATATTGGTGGACTTTTCAATGAAATGTTGGTACACATAATTCCACCGATGATTGGTGAACAATTTACACCATCAGAAAAATCACAGAAACCAATCATTGCAATTTCATGTAAAGACAGGTCAACTAATAAGAGAATTATTTCTGAATTCTATATTAAACATCCACATTTGAGATGGATTACATTTAGGGATATGGTTCAAATGTCATATGATGATTTTGCAACAAACTTAAAAGAATGTATGGTATCTGTTTGGATTGATGATGATTCAACTTTTGGAACATTCCCATTAGAATCAATGAAATGTAACGTTCCTGTTGTTGGAAAAATCCCCAAAAACGAACCAGATTGGTTAACAGAAAATGGATTGTGGACATATGATGAATCAAAAATAGTAGAAATACTTGGAACATATGTTATGGCTTGGTTAGAGGGTGTTGAATTAAATGACGAGGTTAAACAAAAAATGAAAGATACTTTATTACCATATGATAGTGAAGTTACCAAAAATAGCGCGGTAAGCATCTTTAATTCATTTAAAAATAAACGTATTGAAGCAATTGAAAAGGCTTTAGAAAAAGTTAAACAAGAAGAACAAATATAATGAAAAACATAACAGTAATATTACCAATCCATTTATGGGATGAAGATTATAAAATAATGTTCAAAAATGCAGTAGAGTCAGTTGAAGCGTTTTATAATGACGTTAAATTAATTGTGGTTGCACCTAAAAACATTTCATCGGAAATTCAAATAGAAACCGATAAATTAGAATATAAAATTATACCTAACGAATCTTTAACTGACTTTTGTAGTCAAATTAATATTGGTATTGAAAATTGCGATACAGAGTGGTTCTCAATATTGGAGGTTGATGATGAATACAAAAAAGAATGGTTAAAATCAATGAGTGCATATAAAAATGAAAACCCAAATGTGGATGTTTTTTTACCAATAGTAAAAGACATTAATGTTGAGGGTAAATTTTTAAGTTTCACAAATGAAGCAACTTGGGCTTATGGTTTTACCGAGAAGCAAGGTTTATTAGATAATGAAGCACTTTTAGAATATCAAAATTTCCAAATTAGTGGTGGTTTATATAAAACCTCAACAATTAAAGAATATGGTTCATTAAAGGAGAACATTAAACTAACTTTCGGATACGAATTCTTACTTAGATTAACCCATAATAATGTCACTATTATGACGGTACCAAAAATTGGATACCAACACGTTAATTTCAGGGAAGATTCTTTATTTTGGTCATACAAAAATTCAGATAAAACTAAAATGTCACCTAATGAGGTTAAGTTTTGGTTAGAAACTGCAAAAAAAGAATTTTTCTTTAAAAATAAAAGAGACATAAATTATGTAGAGAACTAAAACATGCCGCGTAAGAGAACCCAAAAAATTTATTTTGGGGAGGAGCAAGAACAAGCGGTTGTACGATATTTAGAATCCGAATCCGAAATAGAAAAGAATAAGATATTCAATGAATATTTAAGAGAACCTCTCATAATAATGGTCGAAAGTATAATTCGACGTTACAAACTATACAGGAAAGACTTTGATTTTAACGAAGTTCATACCGATACTATGTCATTTTTAATTACTAAAATTAGTAAGTTTGACCACACAAAAAATACCAAAGCATATTCATATTTTGGTACAATTTGTAAAAACTATCTAATGGGAGCAATTCAAAAGGATACTAAAGAAACAAATAGAAGTGTTTCATATGATGATATTTCATCGGATTTAGAGGAGAGTTTAGAACATTCCTATATAATCGATGAAGTACAGGTTGATTATAAGGATGTTGTTATTAAGTTCATTATGCAGATGGAGGAATTCATGGAAAATAATGAACTAACGGAAAATGAACAAAAATTAGGGTATGCCCTGATTGAAGTATTTGGTAATTTTGAAAAAATATTCCAAGTAGGTGACGGTAATAAATTCAATAAGAATCTGATTTTATTATCTTTACGTGAAATGACCGCACTATCAACTAAAGAAATAAGAATATCATTGAAAAAATTCAAAAAAGTTTATGAAAGTATCATGATAGGGTTTATAAATTAAAAATTTACCTATTTATAGATATGAGAGAAAGAAAAAACTTAATATCACTCGACACCGACTCAGCGTTAGCGTTGATGCAGGAAATCTACAATGATATTGTGGAACAAAAAAATACAGCATCTATGATAACTAAAAAAATGTTAACATTTATGAAGGATGCTGAGGATATGAGTGTTATCGGACCTGTCATTAAAGAACAACAAAAAATTCTAAATGATTGTACTGAAAAGAAAATATCATTAGTTAAACTCCAAAGTGCTTTATTAAAACAAACCCAAGGTTCTGGAAACAGTAACTCTGGTGGTAAACTTCAATTAACTGATGAGGATAGAAACATATTAGCAAAACTAATGGATGAACCTGATGTAGAATCAAAAGAAGGTATATATAAAGTCTAATGGCCAATTTAAAAAACACTAAAAGAAAATTACAATCCAAAATTGAGGCGGTTAAAAAAATTAATGATAGACCTCAAGAAAGTTTTGATGATGTTTCAGATAAGTACCTCAATAATGTACCTGACATAAACAGTATTGTTGGTAAAAAAATTGACGCTCTTAATGGTAAAATAAATAAAAAGAAAGAAAATACTAAAGATATATTTTCAGACATGATTGACATTACAAGTCAGTTCATGGGGTCAGATAAAAATTCTAAAAATAACTTAAAACAAACAAATAATAGTCCAAACCAAAAAATTAAACAGCATGCAATTACTGCGATGGATACCACAATAGGTTCAGCTAAGGAAATTGTGGTTAAGAACCTTTCTGAGGCTCTTTTTATGGGTAATGGTATTTGTGGTACGGAATCCGTTTTTGATGTTGATTTATTAACATTAAAACCCGATGAGTTTGATTTTTTAGATGCGTTAACAATTGACCCGGATAGTAGTTGTGGTAAAATAATATACGAACCTAAAACTCCCGATATTAATAAACAAAAAGTTAATAGGAACTTATATGATGCTTTCGGAGGTACACCATATACGTTTACATCAAATAATGGTAAAGACTTATTTACCGCCGCGTGGGATACGGGTAACCAAAGATATAACATATCAGGACTAACCCAAGGAGTAACAGGTGTGACTAAAGTACAGGAATTTATATCTGATTATTATTCATCAATGGAATTCCCCGATATTAATCACATCATTAAAACATCAATATTACTTACAATACAAGGTGGTTCACAATGTGGTGATTCTAGAAAATTTAACGTATCCTTAGATAAGGTTATGAGGCTAATTAAAAAATTACTTGCAATTTGTGGTTCACCAAATGACCCCACTCAATTAAAGAATCAAAATCCAGTTGGTATGTTTAACGAATCAGACGAAGATGCGGAATTTTATTTTGATTTTGATGATGTTGAGGGAATAGATTTAGATGACGAAGATGCGAGATACCGTAGAGTTTTGAGATTTAAAGATTGTTACAATTTTGAGATTCCTGTCGATACTAATAATATTGAAGATTTTATTTATTTAACAAAAAATAAAAGTGCTAAATTGGCCGTTGACGATATTCTAAATAAGGTCGCATTAGACGCAACTCAACAATCTGATAGTGGTTTATCTCTTAATGACTTTTTAAATAATCTTTTAAATAATTTTATATTAAACTTACCTAAAGCACTAATGATAACAATTTTATCAGGTAAGTTATTTTTACCGTTGGTGATTCTATATAAAATATTTAAAGCAGGTTTATCGAGTCTNAATATTAAAGAATTNGTTAAGAAATTCTATAAAGCAATTTCAAAAACAGTTAAAGAATTATTTTGGTTATTTGTNAGAGAATTTTGGAAATTAATNAAAAGTGATTTATTNGCTTTTGTTTCTAAATTGGTACAAANAATTATAAAAAATAAATATAAAAGGTATCTAACAATTATCACATCACTAATTGCAATACTTAAAAAGATTTTAGAAGAGAACATTGATAATTGTTTTAGTTTATTTCAGACAATTTTAAGTACATTAACGACCGCATTATCCATGAAAGTACCAATGACTGTACCTTCGGTTTTATTACTCCTATCAGAAGGATTACCAGGATATAGTCAAGATAGAGCATTTATGAATATAATGGAAAGATTAGAAGCATCAGGAGTTCCAACAGGTCCGTTATATGGTGAGTCAAATGATATTGGTAATTTAGTTAAATCTGTAATTGATGGTCATACGGAAGAATCCGACACAAATGGATTTGTTAAAACAACAAATTCATTACCAATTATAACAGGAAACGCTGGTGGACCAATTATAATTCCTCCGGGAATATTAAATGTTGTAGGTAAAATTTTCTAACATGGATAAAGAAAAATTATTAAATATTATTAACGATACACAAAACAAATCTAATAAAGATTTACTTGACGCTGAAATGTTTCTATTTGAGGAGTTTGAAAAAACTAAAAAGTTAGCTCTTGAATTAACCAAACATATGGATGCAATAGAAGAGCTTTATATGAAAATTACAAAAGAAATTGAAAAAAGAAAAGTATAATGCAAATAGTTAAGTTAGCCACATGTATTAACAATAATGACCCAGCGGGTTTAAATAGAATCAGATATATTGATTATACCGATACTGTTAGTGCAAAAGAAAGTTCTAGAAATTATGAGGATTGGG
>JGI25908J49247_10000003_pt1 | contig 89284 bp, 51 predicted proteins | sample LauGreSpBDMM15SD_2_FD_49247 | JGI IMG/M metagenome (IMG submission 49247) | reverse complement strand
AAGTTAGATACGTTTACCTTTGGTGGTGCTATCTTCGCCTTGAAGAACATCGATAAAGAGAACTGGAAAGATAAGACAGAGCAAGAAGTAAACCAAACCAATACAAATGTCACAGCCAGTTTCGGTGCAACTGTACAGTCCCCATCAGAATCAGCAGATGATTCACGAATCGATAGCTAATGGACATCATAAGTACTATGTGTTATCTATCGGTAGACAGTTCGGCAAATCTTTGTTGGCTGTCAATCAGGTACTATATTGGTTTTTTAATGTACCGAACTGTAAGATAGGATGGGTATCACCAATCTACAAACAATCAAAGAAAGTATTTAAAGATATAGAGAATGCCTTTGCAGAGAATCCACAAGTATTCAAGAGTAAGAACGGAACTGAACTTACTTTTAGTTCGCATAAAAATAGTACTATTGAGTTCTTCAGTGCTGAGCGGTATGATAATATTCGTGGGTTTACCTTTGACTATCTGGTATGTGATGAGTTCGCTTTTATGGACAATGAGGCATGGACTGAGGTACTTCGTGCAACAGTTCTTGTTCGTGGCAAGAAAGTTCTACTAATATCAACACCAAAGGGTAAGAATCACTTCCATCAGATATTCAACCTTGAGAATCAGAACAGTCAGTACAAGTCCTTTCAGATGACATCGTATGATAATCCATTAATCAATCCGACTGAGATAGATGATGCGAGATCAACATTACCTGATCATGTGTTTCGCCAGGAGTACATGGCTGAGTTCGTGGATGGTGGTGCAGGACTATTCAATGATCTAACATTGATCACCAAATCAGATAGAACTAATCGGATGTATGCAGGATTAGATATAGGTAGAGCAGATGACTATACTGTTCTGTCAGTATTCAATGAGACCGGAGAGATGCATTACATTGAGAGATGGAATAAAGATACCTGGTCAAATATCATCGGCAAGGTAATAGCAAGAATAAACGAGTTTAGCTGTAGCACATTTGTTGAGGTGAATGGTATCGGTGATCCTATCTTTGAGCAGCTAAGAGATAGAGTGAATGATAGTGGTTTAATTATACCATTCCTTACCACATCAAAGAGTAAGCAGGATATTATTGAGCAGTTAGTAGTAGCGAATCAGAATAAAGAAGTAAAGATGTTAGATAGAGACTGGCTTATTAAGGAGTTAGAACTATTCACATACGAATATAATCCTAAGACTAAGTCAGTCAGGTACTCAGCACCTAATGGATTCCATGATGATGCTGTAATGGCAACAGCTATCGGATACCATTCCCTAAAAACAAATAAACATTCCGGTATTTATCATATTGTTTAAGTTGCACAAATCGATTCAATCTTATACTTATAGTTATGGAATGGAAAGATATAAACATTAAGCAGTACCAGGATCTCTGCAAAGAGATTGATGAGGATTATACTGATGATCTCGAAAGGTCAATCGGTATCCTGGCAACATTAACAGATAAGTCAATAGCTTACTACACCGATGAGATTCCGTTAAACAAGCTGAAAGAGAAGCTGATGGAAGTAACATTCATTAAGGAGAAACCAAAACAACAGAAGATACATTCAAAGGTAAGGATAGGTAAGAAACGATTCCGATTCAATCTTAACATGCGTAGTGTATCAGCAGGTCAGTACATTGACTTAACTGAACTTGTAAAGGATAAAGAGAAGATTAACGATAACCTGCATACATTCTTAGCGGTGTTATGTGAGGAGATCAATTGGTATGGTAAGAAGAAAGATACGATAGTAAGTGACAGAGCAAAGTATATCCAGGAGAACATGAGAATGCCGATGGTATTTAGTATGAGTGGTTTTTTTTTGTCGAATTATCAGCGATTAATAAAAGGTACAAGCGACTTTTTGGAATTGCAGATGAAGAAGCTGACGAAGAAAACGCAGGAAGCAACAGACCTGGCTTTGTCAAGCATTGGGGATGGTATTATACTTTAGACAATCTAAGCAATAACGATAGGACTAAGTGGGAGTATTTCTTAGAGATGAATGTGATTGAGTTCTTAAATTCATTGAGTTACTTTAAGGATAAGCAGAATTATATCAAGGAGCAGTTAGACCAACAGATGAAGAATGGCAGATAGTCCGAGACAGATATTAGAGAACTATAAGCAGATTATCATTGATGCCTTAGCTGATTCATTAGAGAAGAATGAAAGGGTAGCACAGGCAATGTTAAGACAGAGCATATCGATTAACATTAGATCATTTGCTACCAACATGGTGATGGAGATTAGTATGCTCGATTATTGGAAGTATGTTGATGGAGGAAGGAAGAAAGGTGCAAAGATGCCTCCGATTAATGCGATGTTGAAACACATAGCTAATAGAGGGATAAACTACAAGGGGATACAGAATAACTATAGGAATACAAAAGGTATCTTAGTAAAGAGGAAGAAACCATTAGCAAAGGAGAAAGCATTGAGAACATTGGCATATCTAATCGGTAGGAGCATATCAAAGAAGGGTATCAAACCGACTAACTTTGTGGATGAAGCATTTGATAATAACATATTAGATAACATGAGTAAAGACCTATCGACTGCATTAGGCAGAGAGATATTAATAGATTTCAATTTAGAATAAATGGCAATAACAGTAAGACAGCAACCGGCAAGTTTATTCCCTGCATACAATGATGCGGTGTATATTGTAACCTCATCCAATGTAGCACAACCTAACTTTAAGTTCGTAGCCGATATCTATGTGAATAGTGTGAAGGTAGATCGTATGTTGATCCCTCCACATCCAACAGAGTTAAGTGGTAAGGTAAACGTATCACCATTACTTGAGAGCAGAGTGAGTGTAGATATCTCAGCAGATGACAATAGGATACTACCGAATAACAATAGTAATGTATTATACGAAGTTAAGTTCGGTGAGGCATATGGATCAAGTGGAACAGTAGTATATCCGAATCTAACAACAGTATCAGGTAAGTATCTATGGAATGCTGTTGTAGACTATCCTACATTCTGTAACTACTCAAGTGGTGATTATATTAGTGAATTTTTAACAGAGCATCCATATGTAAAGGATGGAATGCAATTGATGGTAGATGATAATGCATGGCTGTATTGGAATAACTTTAACTTAGATACAAGCTATGTTAAGGTATTGACTTACAATAGTGCAAATACATTGATAGGTACATTTAAAATAGATAACAAATATACTACAAGTAGATTTCTGCGGATTCCGACTGGGCCTTATAACATCCTTAATATTCCCGATGCTCAGTTCACTTTAGGAGTTCAACCGATAATAACAGGTTCGGTAGCTTACTATATTGTTCAGACATTTAACAGTTCCAATGCAGCGTTATCGATTGATGCAAGATATAACATTGTCGATAATTGTTCACGATATGAGAAACGAAGATTGCAGTTCCTTAATGAGTTAGGTGGGTATGATACGTTTAACTTTACTTTAGTAAGTAAGGAGACAATGGATATAGAGAGATCAATATTTAAGAAAGACTTAGGTTCTTATGGTAGCAGCTTCTCATTTGTAAACAGTCCGAATGACAGAGCGTATTCACAATACCATACAAGGATTAAAGATAAGGTAAGCATTCAGAGTGATTGGGTAACAGAGGAGCAGTTAGCATGGTTAGAGCAGTTAGTTACTTCACCGGATGTTAGATTAGATGATGGCTTATATCTGATACCGATTAACATAACCAACACATCCTTTGAGAAGAAAAAGGTAGTGAATGAGAAGCTGTTTAATTTACAGTTAGAATATACATTGAGTTACGATAGATACAGACAAAGACTATAATGAGCAGAACAAAGATATTCTTACCAAGTAGCGGAAGCATTGATATGTATGATGATGTATCAACACCATTAAACTTCTCTATTGCTGATATTAGATATCCTGATAAGAGGAACAGTAACTACTCAAAAACCATTAAGATACCAGGAACAAAGAATAACAATCTCCTGTTTGGCAATATCTTCGATGTGAATGTTACTGATGGTAGCTTCAATCCGAATGCAAAGGTAAAAGGTATATTGACCATTGATGATGAGAATCAGATTAATGGGTACATTCAGATGCTATCGATTACCATCAATGATGATAGTAAGATTGAGTATGAGGTGATGATCTTAGGTAATGTCGGTAACATCTTCAATGCATTAGGTACTGCCGAATTGACTGCCTTAGATTTGAGTGATTATGACCATACCTATGATTATGCGACACAAGTAGCATCCTGGACTAATGATTATACAGATGGGTATTGCTATCCATTGATTGACTATGGATATGATAACGATCTGACTAAGGTAGATGTAGAGCATTTGTTACCTGCGTTATTCCTTAGAACTTATATCGATAAAATATTTCAGAGTGTAGGTTATACTTATACAAGTTCATTCTTTAATAGTGATTACTTTAAGAAGCTGATAGTTCCTGCCAATGGATCTAAATTATTACTAACAGATACACTATTAGCACCAAAGTTATTTGAAGCAAGGCAGACAGTTGAGACTAATGCAGCAGTAGATACTTATGGATCAACAAATGATTTCGATGTAATTTATAACAATGAGATCAGTGATCCATCAGGGCAATACAATCCGAGTACAGGTCAATTCATTTGTGCGGTAGGTGGTTTTTTTAGTTTTGGTGCTAATGCTGAGTACGTTGATAATGTTACGCCAAGTGTAGGTAATTTGTATTTCGGATTAAAAATAAAAAAGAGTACAAATGCAGGTGTAACATTCACTACAATAGCTGACGATTATATTACAACAGATGCATCTTCAGTAATGACAATCGGCATTACAAATATATTTTTAAATTCAGGAGATAGGATTAAAATTACAGCTGCATTTAGTAAGTTTTCTTATGGAGCAGATGGTTTTTCAGGTACATTAGGAGTTAATGGTGGTACATTCAAGAACCTTGTTCCAGTAACAGGTATTGTTGAGGGTGATACTTGTGTTATCAATCAAGCTGTTCCGTTAAAGATAAAACAGAAGGATTTCTTATTGTCAGTAATTAAGATGTTCAATCTATACGTTGATACTGATCCTAATAACGATAGTAATCTACTCATTGAAACAAGGGATGACTTCTATAGTTCAGGTACAAATGTAGACTGGTCTTATAAGTTAGATAATTCAAAGCCGATTGACATCAAACCAATGGGTGATTTGGATAACAAAGAATTTAACTTTACCTATACAGATGATACCGATTACTTCAATAAGAAGTATAAGGATACCTATTCTGAGACATACGGAAGATTTAGATATGTAACAGATAACGAGTTCTTAAGTGCAACAAGTGAGAACAAAGTAATATTTAGTCCTACACCATTGGTCGGTGACAATGCAAGTAATAGAATCATCTCCAGGATATGGGATGTGGATAGTTCAAATATTGTAAAGAGCAAAGCATTTAACATCAGATTGCTTTATAACGGAGGGGTAAAGACATCCAATGTATCATATCAGTATAATGGGAGAGTAAGCGGTGTTCATACTGTTACTCAGTACTTGTATGCAGGTCATGTAGATGAACCTACAAATCCAACATTAGATCTATCTTTCGGTGTTCCTCAAGAGATATACTACGAGACTGAATTATACACGAATAACAATATCTTCAATAGATTCCATAAGAAGTTAATAGATGAGATCACAGATAGAGACAGTAAGATACTTACAGCTTATTTTTATCTGAGACCATCAGATGTGAGAACATTAGACTTTAGGAATCAGTTTTACTTTCAGAATGATTACTTTAGACTTAATAAGGTATTTGATTACGATCCTTTGAAGAACGATGTAACGAAATGTGAGTTTATAAAGGTTAAAGATGCCGGTACATTTACACCAACATTACATACTATGCGAGGTGGTATTGGTTCGGCATTTGGTTTATCTAATGAGATTCCTCCAATCATCAACACATGGAACGCATCAACAGTAGATAACATCAGAATAACAGGTGGAGCGAGAGCAATGACCGGAGGAACTGGCAACATCTATGGAGACAATGTAAGAAGCTGCATTGTAAATGGTAATAGCAATGTAATCGGTAATAGTCAAGGTATAACCTTGTTAGGTAGTAGCGGATGTATTATAGGAGGAGGATTGAATAATGTAACATTGATTAACACATTTGATACTGAGATTACTGAGAGCAATTCGATGTATATCAATGGTGTGGTATTGAATGAGGATAGCTTAAACCAAACAAGCACAATAACCATTCCGAGTGCAAGTGTATTGACATTGTTTACTACACCTTACTTATTGATACCATCACCAGGAGCAGGATATTACATTCAGGTATTGACAGCAGCTTGTAAGGTATCTTTTAATACTACAGCATATTCAGTTAATACTACACTAAACATCTATACAGATACAGCTACAAGAGTTCAGCATTCATTTAGTAATGCGTTGAATGCTACACTAAGTAGAATTGCTGTATCGGCACAGCAAGGTATAAGTGCAGCAGCAGATACACAATTGATATCTAATAAGGGAGTATACTTAGTAACACAAACGGGTAATCCAACATTAGGCAACAGCGATATAATTATTTATTTAACCTATAGAATAATACAGGAATAATGGCAGACAAAGAAGTAGCGATAAAGATAAATGTAGATGCCGATGGTGGTGCGAAAAGTTTATCCGAGTTAAAGAAAGAGTTTAAGGAAACACAAAAGACCTTAGAAGGATTAACTATTGGCACGAAAGAGTATGTTAGTACATTACAAAGATTAGGCGGTATCAAAGATGATATAGGTGATCTAAATGATACTATCAAAACATTCAATCCCGAAGGTAAGATACAAGCATTCGGTAATGTTATGGGTGGTGTAGCTTCGGGTATACAAGGAGCAGTAGGTGCTATGGCATTGTTTGGGATAGAATCGGAAGAGACACAAAAAATGCTATTGAAAGTTCAAGCAGCAACCGCATTCGCTGAAGGAATTAAGGGGATTGTAGGATTAGGGGATTCGTTTAAGAATCTCCAGTTAGTATTAGGTAAAACAGCATTAGGGCAAAAACTTGTAACAGTAGGTCAATACCTTTGGAATGCGGCTTTAAATGCAAATCCAATAGGATTAATTATTGCAGGAATTACAGCTTTAATTGGTGCGTTTGCTTTACTATCTGTATCCTCTGAGGATGCCGCATTAAGCCAAGAAAGGTTAAACGAATTAGAAAAAGAAGCAGCAGAGAAATTAGATAAACATGTATCAGCTATTGAAAAAAAGAATGCCGTATTAAACAAAGCATCTGACTTTGAGATTCAATTATTAAAGGCAAAGGGAGCAACGGAGAAAGAGTTATTCGAAGCGGAAAAGAAAAGGGATGAAACGAGAAGGTTACAATTAATGTTTATTAAAGGAGTTAGGGATTTAAGTGCAGCCGAATCCGCTGAATTATTAGCATTAACACAAAAGCAAACATTGGCATCTGCTAAGATTATAGGAGATGCAAGAAAAGAACAAAAGAAAATAAATGACGCAGCCGCAGAAAAACAAAAAACAGCAGATGAAGAAAAAGCAAAGAAGGATTTAGAAAATCTTAGAAAAGCACAGGAATCATACGAGATTCATTTACAAAAATTAAAAGAAATAAAGGATAAAGCAGATGCAGATAAGAAGCTATTAGATGATAAAGCAAAAGCAGATGAGGCACAAGGTAATGCAGATGCTTTAGCTATTGCGGAAGAGTGGTTAAAGTCAAAAGCTGCTTTAGATGAATTCTATAATGCTCAAACATATGCAGGTCAGTTAGAGAATCTTCAGATACAGATGGATGCTGAATTAGCATTGGTCGAAGGTGATGAAGCAGCTAAGTTCTTAATAAGAGAAAAATATGCACAGAAAACTAAGGATTTAAATTTACAGATTGCAAATGCTACCTTAGAGATAGCACAGCAGAGTAATGATGCAATGCAAGGATTATCTGATCTTTTCTTTTCAGTTAAGATGGCTAACCTGGAGAAAGGTAGTGCAGCAGAATTGAAAGCAGCAAAGCAACAGTTTAAAGTTAATAAAGCATTAGCTATAACAAATGGTATCATATCAACCATACAAGGTGTTATTAATGCTCTTACTGCTACATCATCATTACCTGAACCATATGCAACAATCTTAAGAGTAGTAAGTGCAGTCAGTGTAGCAGCAGCAGGAGCAGCGAATGTAGCAAAGATTTCAGCGACACAATTTAATTCTACAGGTGGAGGTGGTGGAGGTGGTTCTATGGCATCATTAGGTTCAGCAGGTGGTGGTGTAGCATTAGCACCTCCGAGTTCAGGAAGTACATCATTGAATGCAGATGGAACGATTAAGGCAGCTATGGGTAATTCTCAACCAACAATCAAAGCGGTAGTAGTTGAGACAGACATCACCACATCTCAGAAGCGAGTGAACACAATTGAAGAAAGAGCAAGTTTATAATACACAAACAATAGATTATTTATACTTATTAATATGGATAAAGACTTACCGATTTACAGAATGGTTATTGATCCCGACAAAGAAGATTCGGGAGTTGATTATATCGCCTTAGTTGATTCACCTGCAATTCAAGTTAATTGGTTTGCATTTGACCACAAAGAGCAGTTTGCAGTTAACCAGGAACGAAAGATAATCGTATCACCTGCAATGATTCCCGACTTACCGATCTATCGCAGGAACGAGAAGATGGGTGAGTTCTATGTGATATTCGACAAAGAGCAGATTAATATCATGCAGGAGAAGTTCATGAGTAAGAACTATATCAACAATGTAAACGAGATGCATGATGGTTCTAAGAAGTTAGATGGTATCATCATGAAAAATTCATGGGTATCAGATGCATCAATGGGAATCAAAGCACCTGAGATGTTCAGTGATCTTCCCGATGGTACATGGTTTATATCTTACAAGTTCCAAGATGATGAGATGTGGAATGAGTTTGTAAAAAGCGGTAATTTCAAAGGGGTATCGGTAGAGGGGATGTTTGATTTAGTTCCTTATAAGGAAACATTTGAAGATCAATTCTTAAAAATACTAAATCAGATTACACAATACTAAATTTAACTATACTTATATATAAAAAACAAAATGAATTTAAAAGAAGGAATCGAAAAATTGAAAGGTCTGATTGAGAAATTCAATGTAGAACCTATTGTAAGTACAGAACAATCTTTTACAGAAGCTAAGTTGATGGATGGTGTAACTATCGTTCAGTATGATGCTGAGGAATTAGCACAAGGTGTACCGGTTAATGTAGTAACAGATGAGGGAATCCTTCCGATGCCTGATGGAGAATATGTAATGGAGGATGGTTCTAAGTTAGTTGTAATGGGTGGACTTGTAGCAGAATATGAGAAAGCTGAAGAACTACCTGAAGGCGAAACAATCGCACCAGTAGCAGTAGAAGAAGCAACACCTGCAACAGGAGAAATGGAAGTTAAGACTGCACCAAAGCGAGTTATTAAGTCACAAGTTGAAGAGCATATCTTCTCTTTAGAACTTGAAGGATTCGAACCAATAAAGGTAGATTTCAGTTCTATGTTTAAGTCATTAGTTGATGAGAACAAAGCATTGAAAGACATCAACAAAGAGATGTTCGGAATTGTTAAGGCAATCTCTAACGAACCATCAGTAACACCAACAGAAAAGGTAAATAAGCCATTCTCTGTGAAGGAGCAAAGAGCATCTTTCAAAGCTGATATATTACGAATTGAAAAAGAATTAAACAAATAATATTAACTAAATAAATTTAAACAAATGGCTGGATTTACAGTTTCCGATTTAACAGATTATGTTCGCGAGAACGCGGACAGAATTTTTACAGCAGCAATTACACAAGCTGCAACATTACAGTATCCTGGTATCAATATCATTGCAGGTATCAAGAATGCTGAATCAGTAATGAACTTCACAAATACTGCTCCTTTTCAAGCAGGTGGTGTATGTTCTTTTAACGCATCAGGTTCATCAGTTTTCTCTGATAGAATTTTGACAGTAACTAAATTAAAATGGCAAGATACTTTCTGCCCTGAGACATTAGAAGCTAAGTTTTTATCTACGAAATTAATCGCAGGTTCTAACTATGATTCTTTGCCTTTCGAACAGTTAATTGTTGATCAAGTTGTTCAGAACATTGCTTCCGGTATGGAGCAGTTAGTATGGCAAGGTGATACTACTTCAACAGGTAACCAAGTATTGAAGCAAATGGATGGATGGTTGAAAGTAATTGATGCAGCATCTCCAGTGTACGCAACAGCAACAGCAGCTATCACTACTGCAAATGTTATCACTATCTTTGATGATGTTTATGCTAAGATTCCAGTAGCTTTATTGGCAAGACCTGAGTATCCATTAGTAGCATTCTGTGGATGGGATACATTCCGTAAGTTAATCATCGCTCTTAAAGATGCTGATAATTTTAACTTCAATGTAAACACTACAGAAGCATACAAGACTGGTCAGATTACATTACCAGGTAGTGGCTTATCAGTTGTAGCTGTTCATGGTTTGAACAACATTGCAACATCTCAAGCGAAGTATAACGATCGTATCGTTTGTAGCTATCCTCAGAACATGGTTTATGGAACTGACTTAGCTAACGAATATGAAGAAGCTAAATTTTGGTATTCAGCAGATGATCAGAACGTAAAAGGTTCTATCAAGTGGAAAGCAGGATGTCAAATTAACTTTGGATCTGAGATCGTGACTTACAAAAATATCTAATTAATCGGGAGAGGGTAACACCTCTCCCTTAAATACTTATAACAAATGCCTTGTATAATAATTAACGGAGTAGAAATCGATTGTGCTGATGCAATTGGTGGAGTAGCTGAGATTTATCTCACCGAGTACACAAATGTTCCTCAAGCGAACATCACAGCGACATCAGGAGTTATTACTGCAATGACTTGTTCAAGTGGTAAAAAGTTTTGGACATTTTATCTTGAGAAAGAGAATGGTCAATTCATGTCTACACCTCAAAGAAGTGTTGAGAATGGTACATTATTTTATGACCAATCTGTTACCTTCACATTGAAAGGTAAGATGACTGCTGCAAAAAGAAACGCATTGCATATCTTATTACAGAATCGTTTAATGGTTATCGTAAAAGATAACAATGGACTTTACCAATTGATTGGACAAGTTTACGGAGCAGATGTAACAGGTGCAGAAGGAACAACAGGAAAAGCATTCGGAGATATGTCGGGTTATACATTGACAATCACCGGTAAAGAGAAAGATCCTGCTAACTTTGTAACTGCAGCATTGCTAACAACATTAACAGTACCTGCTTAACCTTTTTATTTCATAGTTTTTAGGTTTAGAAAAAGAGGAGTGAATCGAAAGGTTCGCTCTTTTTTTTTACACAAAATCGTATTTTCTTATACTTATTTATGATGTTTGTAATCACAAAGAATACTAATACTAATTTGATCTGCACATTGCAGGAGAAAGTGACTTTAACAAGTCCTTACTATTTGTTTGTGTTTACTAATGATGTAACCGATGTAAGTGTTACTTTCTTACAGTCAAACATCAGTACTCACCAGGAGCGATATGATGAGTTCATACTAACAGAAACAAGCGGAACAATAAACTACTCAAGTGGAACAATTGAATTGTTACCATTAGGCAGTTGGACTTATAAGATATACGAACAAGCATCAAGCACCAATCTGATTGAAGCTAATGCAGGTAATTTATTAGAGATAGGAATGGCTAAGGTAATCGGAACAAACGAATCTTACTCAACCTATAATGGTCAGGATATAACATATAAAGTACATGAGCGAAACCAGTAACGTATTATACATAAAGTTTGAGAATCATAAAGTTCCCGAATTTAAAGAGGTAAAAAATAAGGAGTATATCTACTTTGGTGAGGATAATAACTATCCCGATTACCTTATAGAGTTGTATCTAAGATGTGCGAAACACAATGCTATTATCAATGGCAAGACTAACTACATCTATGGAGGTGGTTTAGTTACTGATGATAAGACCTCAACAGTTAATCAGAAAGCAATTACTCAGAAGTTTATTAGTAAGCTGAAACCTTTTATCAATGACATGATTAAGGATTTTGAGTTATTTAATTCGATTGCAATCGAGATAATATATGATAAATTGGGGAATGAAATCGCTGATTTCGCATATATGCCCATCAGTAAGATCAGAACCAATGCAGATGAATCAGTATACTTCTATTCAAACGATTGGAAACAATCCAAACAGACAGAAGAAAAAACGGGATTTAAAGAGTTAGCACCATTTGATTATGAGAACAAAGTTAAGGGAAGTCAGTTGTTTGTATTTAAGCTGAAGTCACCTAAGAATGGTGTTGATAAGAACGTATATGGTATACCGAATTATATCGGAGCAACATCTGCAATAGAGACAGACATTGAGATATCTAACTTCCATTTGAATAACATCAAATCGGGATTCAGTATGGGACAGATTATATCGTTCAACAATGGAGTTCCTCCAACAGAAGAAGCAAAGAAGCAGATTGAAAGACAGATAAAGCAGAAAGCTACCGGAACAGATAAAGCAGGTGGGTTAGTGATTACGTTCAACGCATCTCAAGATAATGCACCTACAATACAGTCATTCAGTCCGAATGATTTAGATAAGCAGTTCATTGAGATAGGCAAACGAGTTGATCAGGAGATATTCACATCGCATAACATAGTTAGTCCAGTGTTATTTGGGGTATCAACACAAGGAGCATTAGGGCAAAGGAATGAGATGTTAGATGCCTATGAGTTATTCCAATCGACATACATTTCTATCAGACAAGGAATCTTAGAGGATATTATCAATGAGTTCTCTTCTTACTTTGGTATTGCTAATTATATCTACTTTGCTAAATCAACACCATTAAAAAGTAGTATTCCTGAATCATTAATTCAACAAGCATATACACCTCAAGAAGTTAGAGAACTGTTAGGATTAAAACCATTAACACAAGATAAAACACAAGCAGGTCAAGCTGTAATCGATGCAATTAATACATTAAGTCCATTAGTAGCGAATAAGGTTCTCGAAAGTATGACAGCCGATGAGATTAGAGGATTAGTGGGATTAATGCCAACATCAAAACAACCATCATTATTTAGTGCTGAAAAAAAAAAGTGTGAACATCAGTGGTTCGATAACATCGGAATAAAGGCATCTGATTGTACCATCTTATACGAAAGAGATTATGAAGGGCAGAGCGATGAGGATTGTATTGAGACATTTAAGAAAGAGAAATTTGCTGAAGAATTACTGACTAATGAGAAAGCTATTATAGACCTTTTAAGCAAGGATGTATTAACGCCAAGCGAGAGTATCGCAAAGGTATTAAAGATTAGCACAGCCGAAGTAAATGACATCATTACATCATTAGTTGAGAGGGGTTATTTAAGTTCGGGAAGTGAACCAACAAAGAAGGGCGAGAAAGCAAGTGAAGATTCAAAGACTGACAATATCGAAGTTAAGTATCGTTATGGATGGAGAGCAGGATTCGATGCAACAGACAAAAAGAATAGCAGAGATTTCTGTGTTGATTTATTAAACAAAGATAAGTTATACTCACGATCAGAGATTGAAACATTAAACAATGAACAGGGATTAGATGTGTGGGAGTCTAGAGGTGGATGGTGGAATAAAGGCGGTGTAAGTGTTCCATTTTGTAGACATCTTTGGAAACAAGTAGTAATAAAAACAAATTAAAATGGCAGAAATATTATTTATATCAGAGCAGTACATTAAAGATACATCCTATATCGATGAGAATGTAGACATCAAGTTATTGCGTTCAAGTATCTTAGAGACACAAGATATCCGTATCTTATCTATATTAGGCACAGCTTTATACAATGACTTAAAGAGTAAGATCTCTAACAATACAGTCAATTCAACCACTGGCTATAAGACCTTATTAGATACCTATGTATCACCTGCTTTAAAGTATTGGGTGTTACATGATGGAGCGTATATCTTACAGTATAAGATCATGAACAAGGGAGTAGTTACTCGCAGTTCTGAGAATGCTGAGACAATCGGAGTAGCTGAGTTAGATAGATTAATGGCATTCTTTAAGGATAGAGCAGAGTTCTATTCTGATCGTATTACCAGGTACTTATTAGAGAACGATACTACCTATCCATTATACAATGATGCAGGGAATGGTATCGATACAGTTCAACCGGTGGTTAATAATTTTACTCAAGGGTGGTATTTAGGGGAAGGTCTGAATAGTTATGGATTAGATATTGATTATGGTAAACTAAACAATTGCTAAATGAAAAGAGACATATCTAAGAAGGTAGAACAAAAAGTTAAGGACTATTTTATAAAGAAAAAGAATGACATTAAATCAAATAGTTCAGCAGCTTCAAGAAATAGCAAATAATCACCTCCAGGTTAATACATGGGGATTTGGTGACATTTGGGAGATAGCTGCAAGTGGTGACATTCAGTATCCATTAAATTGGGTAACATTAGAAGGAGTGGATGTAAGTACTTCTGCAAAGACAGAGACTTATAAGTTCTCTTTGCTGTTTATGGATGCTGTGAAGAATGGCGAAGTGAACGAGACAGAGGTACTATCGGATCAGTTGAGTATTGCAAAGGATTTCTTAGCACAGTTAAAGCATCCATCTTACGATTGGAACTTTCAGGATAACGTAAGTACATTGGAAGATTTCACAGAAAGATTCGTGGATAGTGTATCGGGATGGAAGATGAGTATAGCTTTTGTTCTGCCATTCACAAGTGATCGATGTGCAATGCCATATGTAGGTAATGTATCACCGAGTGCTGTCTGTCCAGTTGTAACCATATACAGTTCAACCGGAACGATTATAACAACAGTAGCAGCAGGAGGAAGTTACACAACAACAGCAGGAAGCTGTTCAGGAACATATGAAATCTATGTGAACGGGGTATTGAATCAGAGTGGATCATCGACAAATTTTGCAACAGAAACATTTAATATAACTGCATAATGGCATTAACAATAAATCTTACAGGAGTAGAACCTGCATTTGCAAAGAACACAGCTTTTAATAAAAACTTCGGAACATCTTCCGGTGATATTTTATTATTAGGTAGTACAAGTGTAGCGAGTAAAGTATTAGTAACAGATTCTAATAATAAGGTAAAAACAAGTTCTACAACAGAAACACAGCTTAGTTACTTAGATGCTACAAGTTCTATACAGACGCAGTTAGGAGATAAAGTTCCTTATACTGGTGCAGCATCAGATGTTAATTTAGGGGAGTTTGGTATTCAGTTAGGGAATTTGGAATTTGATAATACACCTACAAATCTACCGACAGCAGCAGGTTCAATGTACTACAATGATACTGATGGAACATTAGATTTAAAATTAAAAGGTGGGAATGTAACTTTACAAATCGGTCAAGAGCAAGTAGTAAGAGTAGTTAATAAGACTGCGACAAACATTACTTTATTAGAAGCAAATTATCAAGCGGTAAGAGTAACGGGGTCACAAGGTCAAAGATTAAAAGTAGATTTAGCATTAGCAACAAATGATGTATTATCTGCTGAGACGATAGGATTAGTAACCGAAACAATAGCAAACAACCAAGAAGGATTTATAACTACAAGTGGATTAGTAAGAGGTATTAATACAACGGGAAGTTTACAATCTGAAACGTGGGCAGATGGTGATATACTTTATTTAAGTGGAACAACAGCAGGAAACATAACAAATGTAAAACCTCTATCACCTCTACATTTAATAGTTATTGGTTATGTAGTTTATTCGCATATAACACAAGGTACTATCTATGTTAAGGTAGATAATGGTTATGAACTTGAAGAGCTTCATGACACTTTACTAACAAGTGAAGCAGATAAGGATATTTTAGCATACGAAAGTTCTACAAGTTTGTGGAAGAATAAAACTGCTGCAACATTAGGAATAGTTGAAACAAGTAATTCAGCATTAACAGATACAAGAATAAGAAAGGTATCAGTACAAAGTAACACCGATGCATCAACAAGTGCAACAACAGCGGAGACAGTATTAAAGACTTTATTAGTTCCTACATTAGGAGCAAACACTACGTTAAAAATAATGGCTCAATGTGGTAAGGTAGGAACGGGTTCGAATGCAGTTTTTAAAATGTACTATAATACTACACCTGATTTAAGTGGCTCACCAGTTCAGATTGCATTAAGTAACTTTATTGCAGCATCTTTATTTGCTCCATTCAATAGAGATATAACAAACAAAAATTCAGTAACTGCCAATTCAGTATTTCCTGCTACAGCATCTGCTGCTACCGAAGCATTATCTTCAACAGCAAGAACGGATATAAATATTAATTTGAGTGGTAAATACATTGTAATTACAGGTAAAGCAGGAGTAGTAGGTGATTCAGTTAGAGTAGATAATGCACGTTTATTAATTGAGGAATAATGATAACAATTAAAGCAGTAAAAAATACTATAAAAAGTATTGATGAAAAAGGAAAGACAGTTGAAAACATTGTTGTTTATCCTGAAAGAGAACTAACAGAAAAAGAAAAACAAACCATTATTAGCGTAGATTGTGATGGCGAAAATTATATTTATTTAACTTAAAAACATCTCTCCATTATGACTAAATTATTAGATTACCTTGACGTTCCAGTATTGCATTTTATTGCTATTGCGATTACATTTACCGATATTGAAAATGCTTTAAAATTATTTTCTTTACTATTAGCAATTGGCTATACATTATGGAAATGGAGAAGTGAATTTTTAAAGAAAGGCAAATGAAAAAGAAAACAGAATCCGTTATTACTATAACGAAGGCAAAGAAAAAAGGTGTAGCAAAGAAGCATCCCAATAAAAAGGAAAGCAATAAACCATACAAGGCACAAGGGCGATGAATGATATATCAGACCATATCAGCTATAACGAAGCTACACAATCACCAACAGCTATTAGATTCGGTATTGAGAACATACCTACAGAACATCAGTTGTTTGCGATGAGAATTGTTGCAAATGCTTGTTTTGAACCATTACGCAAATGGTATGGGAAACCTATAAAGATCAATTCATTCTTTAGAAATACATTTCTGAATCAAAAGGTCAATGGAAGTTTGTCCAGTCAGCATTGTAAAGGTGAAGCAATTGATCTGACCGCAGGAAGCAAAGCGGAGAATAAAAAGTTATTCGATTGGTGCAAAGCTAACTTAGTCTTTGATCAGCTTATCAATGAATACGATTACACCTGGATACATATCTCTTTTAGACAAGGTCAGAATAGGAATATGGTAGTGGTAATAAAATAAAAAAGCTAATAACAATTTCCATAAAGTTAACCAATTAGGTAACCTGTTGATTCAGGTACTTGCTTTAATAATAGAAAAGTCAAAGATATGGAAAAACTTAGGGAAATAATCAACAATCTTTTAGATTCTTTTAAAACAAATGCAAACGGATTTTCTGCTCGTAAGATTTCTGCTTTTGTCATTATCGTTATGGTTGTAGTGCTACATATCAAATGGTTTCAGAGTGATAAGTGGGAATATGTGGGTGAGATATTGGCATTAGATTTCGCTTTTGTTTCTGTAGCTTTGGGAATGACCACATACGAAGCAATAAAGAAAAACAATCAACCAAAGGAATAAAGAGTACATTTGCTTAAACCAATACAAAACATATGGGACATTTTAAACGAGTATTCTTCGATATTGAAACATCCTACATGATCGGTTGGTTTTGGAGACCATCATTCAAAACATCTATAACATACGACCAGGTACTTAACGATAGTGCAATTATTTGTATCTGTTACAAGTATGAAGGCAGTCCAAAGATATACCATCTGAAATGGAATAAAGGATGCGATAAAGAGATGATAAAGAAATTTGTTGAGATTATCAACGATAGTGATGAAGTAGTTGGTCACAATTCGGATAGATTCGATTTAAAGTGGATTAGAACACGATGTTTAATTCATGGTCATAAGTCACTACCTGAGTTTAAATCTATCGATACACTAAAGATTTCACGCCAAAAATTTAACTTCCCATCCAACAGATTAGATGCTATCGGCAAGTATTTAGGATTCGGTGGTAAGAAAGATACTGGAGGTATACAATTATGGCATGACATCATTCAAAGAAATAGCAGTAAAGCTATGACATTGATGGTTGAATACTGTAAAAGGGATGTGGAACTATTAGAAAAAGTATATCTAAAGTTAGAAGGATTCGCTAAACCAAAAACACATATCGGCAGATTTATGGATAACGATTCCTGTTCATGTCCGAAATGCGGATGTGAAAAAACTTATCTAAATAAACCTATTATTTTAGCAAGTGGATCTGTTTTGGCGAATATGCATTGTCAGGAATGTAAAAAATACTTTTCAGTTAGTTTAAAAACTTATAATAATCGATGAAAGTAATCAATGACATCCAGTTAGAGATCACGCAGATTATCATTAAAAAGAACAATCTATTGAGCAGAAGGGATATCTGTTTATTTAAGAGAATTATCTTTATTACAAAGATTCTATCCGTATCTGAAGAGACTTACCTTGTAGAGAATAACTATGTAAAATGCTCAGCTTTGTACCTGGATGATGAAGGATGGATTAAAGTAAAGGAAAATTATACTGAACTATCAGAAATGCATTCAGATTGGTTTGATCGTAGCGTTAAGGAAAGTGAAGAGAATCTATCGAATGAGAGTATAAATCCATCCTGCGGAGATAGCACCTGCAATAAACTGCCATAAAAGTACTGTTAATTTTCGTTTTCTGATACTTTTGCCTTGTTCCTCAATCAATCTATCTGCTGACTTGTTTAAGGTCTTTAAATCGACTATAATAGATTCATCTATCTTAACTACATTCTGCAAGGTATCAAATGCAGCTTTATATGCTTTCTCGTTGATTGCTGACTTAATCCATTCGTTCATCTCAGCACCAGTAAAACAATACTTAGCGGTATCCTTTTGAGCGTAAGAATGAATCGATAAAGATAAGGCGAGTACTATCAGAATTAGTGTAGTGGGTTTCTTCATTGGCTGAGGTGTTGAATATGTTTGTGATGTTTACTTTTGATTTCTCTCTGATGATCTCCTTGTCATGGATTATACGAATGGTACTATCCTTTACTTTTATGTATGTCTTATACTCGTTTTTTGTAGGATCAGGCATTTTAGTTAGGTACATGAATATAACTATAGCTATAATTCCGATGTAGATGTAATCTCGTTTCATTACTCTTGTTTAAATATTTGTTTATAGTATTCCTCTGCTGTTTTATCTGTGCTATATTTGCCTTCGTTATATGCATCCCAATAAGCATTTATTATCTGCACTTTCTCCATTGCTTTGGCGTGATGAATAACAGTTGATAATTCCTTTCCACTATGCAATTGTTCTATCAACCATTCTACTGCTGTTTGTTTCATTAGTCTTGTTTGTTTAGTATTTCTTTTAACTGCTTAAATATACTTTCGTTTTGCTCTCCCCAATACATATCACATTTGCCATCCTTAATAGGAGATTCCATAAAGTAAGATTGCATCATTGATTCCTCAGATGTGTATCTTTTGCACTGGTCTTTGATTGGGCAGTTTACACCTCTGCATTTGGTTATGTCGCTCATTTATCTATAATTAGAATATAATACTTCTGTGTATTTGCTTTGTCTCGTTTCCCAATTGGAAACTTCTTCCTTTGTGAATATTTCGTAGTGTGCAATATTATCAATGAACTTTATCATCCAATAGAAATCTGATTGTTTTTTTGTAACATCTAAAAATGCTTTCTTATTAATATACCAATCAGTAGAATGAGATGATACTGCTTTAACATCAATAGTTATATTACCATCTAAAATTATATCACATTCTTTTACTGGATAGTTTACTTCTGATTTATTTCTTTTGTATACTCTATTTTGTTTTTCTAAAACTTCGCATACTGCTAACTCACCCATTGCACCTAATATATCAATTTGTAACTCATTTGTTCTGATCTGAGCAATTGGTCTCAATCTTTTGTTATTGTTTTCGTATAGTCTTTTTCCTTCGATTTCAGCTAATGCCCGAATCTCTTTGCTGACTGTAGTGTAGTTCATAGTTTTATTTTTAAATGCATTGTAACAAACCTTGTGTTATAGTGCAAAATTAAGTTATGATTAATGGTTATACCCTTTCTATTGTAAAACAAATGTAAGGATATAACCTTGTTAGTGATAGTTAATGTTTTACATATTAGACAAAATGCGTTTTTTTGTTTGTAATATCCAACATTATAGCTAATAATCAGGGTTAATGTTAGTTATTTTATACATAGAATTAGGGTAACTGGTCGCAAATATATGCTATATTTCGGACAGATAATCAATAAAGCAATAATAGTGAAAGATAAACTCATCAAAGTTATGAACTAACCAATACTGACCTCCTGCATTCTCTATGGCATTCTGATACTTTATCTGATCCAGTGACTGTTTGTCTTTCATCTTAACCTCAATCTTTACACTTCTGCCTTGAATCGTTGCAGAGATATCAGCACTTCCTTTCTGCCCTGTTCCTTTCTGCCATTCTACACTACCTATCATTCGCTTCTGTCCTAATGCATCAGATACTACCTTTGTCTTATCAATCATTCTGCCAGTAGTATTAATTCGCTCAGCTTGTCCTCCATGCAGATTGATCCAGGCAATTACGCACTTCGTTAATCCATTGGCGGTCTTATCGGTAAACTTAGTTAGCGGAATGTATGCAGGAGGCATTGATGGATACTTCTTGCATTCCTCTGAATGCTTAAGTTCTATTAGTTTTTTCAGCATTTCAAATATTTATAAATCATTTGTAAACTTACACCTAATAACTCAGCAAGATCCTTTTTATCAATATCAGGATTAGACTTTAATATCTCTATACATTTCTCTTTGTTAGTCTTGTCCTTATGATTAAACATTACCTTCTTTGCATCATTCTTTACAGCAGAATCAATCTTAATCTTCTTTGCCATATTAACAAAATACTTACTCAGCTTCTCTGCTTTCAATACACTATCTTTACTTATCGATAGCATTTCTCCTTTATGACAATCATAGTAATCAAATAGATGAATCATTAATGCAAATCTCGGAATGTATGACTTCTGTTTTGGCAGCATCGACTTCATGTATTCATTCTCAAATTCGCTGTTTTGAACTTTGGTAATCTCATTGAATATCCTCTTCCATTCTTTTTTAGCTTCAGTATCAAATTTGCAAATGTAAGATTGAATCTCACCTTCATTAGTATACTCAATTAATTCTCTCTTTACTACTTGATAGAAGGTAACAATGTAATCATTATACCAGGTTAATATATCTTCAGACATCTCATTCTCATTGTAGTGATCAACCTCCAGTTCAGGAAAACAAGTAAGCATCCTATCAATGAATCCATTATCTTTATTCTCTTCAGTAAAGAATTGCGTTAAAATAGATGGTTGTATACCTCCCAATACCGGAATGATTGGACTTTCTACAAATGAACTCTTAGCTGTCTTTCTGTTTAATGTTATTCCTTTGTTTGACCAGGATGATAACCAAAACTCTAAGTCTGATCCTGCTCTATACTTGTTCATGTCCTTAAACCATCCTGCTAACTCATCCTTAAATACACCTACACTATTCTTATTCTCTTCATGCAGTTCAATTAATGCTTCTTGAGTGATGTCATTAACGATAAACTGCGTCTTAAATGGCTTCTTAATCTCTTCAGTATATTCCTTTTCTTTCTTATCTAACTCAACAAATGCCTCATATTTTTTGTACTGCTTAATGAATGTCTTTATTTCTGTATTGTTCAGCTTCGATAATGGTTGTATGATGTGAGATATACTCGGAGTCTTTCCGATACCTGCCTTACCTACAATACTTATCCATACATTGACTGATTCAATCCATCCCGACTTAACCTGAATCTTAAAACTATTACCGATGATTACAGATATTAGCCATAACAATGAGCATCCCATAAAATCGATTGAACTGTCTAATGTCTTATTACATTCAAGCAGGTAGTTCTGTATTCTAATCGGGAAGATCTCAATAGGGAACTGGAGGTCTTTCTTATCAATCTTAATAACTCTACTCAATGTCTCTACTTCCTTAATTACTCTGCTACCATATCCTTTTGAATAAAGTTCCTTAGCAGATGCACTCCAGTCTCCTTTGTGATATTTATAGGTATAGACTGCAAATGGATTCAATCCTTTTTCATTAGGATACTGTGTTCCGGTAGTGAATAAGAACATTAAGTCCTTATCATGGAATAAGTATCCGCTATGAGCAGATGTCGCTCCATGTCTCCGAATAATGGTCTTGTTAGATAGCTTCTTAATTACATCGAACTCATCCTCTATCAATTCCCATACAGATGTCCTGGTGTTATAATCATCCCATACAGATACAGATACATTAATCGATTGCTTATGAACCTTATGATCAATCTTCACCTCATCCTCAATATGGTTATAGTACTTACTACATTGAAACAGTACTTCTCTATCCTTAATGGATATTTCTGATATCTGAGTATAGTTTTTCTTAGAGATGCAGTTATCATAAATAAAAACATAACCTGCCTTCCCTCTCGTTTCAATAATTGCTTCTTTATAATCCTTTAACTTAGCAATCTTCTGATTTCCTCCGATCTCCTCGCATTTGTAAAGAATGTGGTATCCATTGTTTACTGTCTTATAGATGACAAATTTGGTATCGAAATCATCAATATTATCATTCAAAAAGGAAATGTACTCATTCCAAAAGTCCTGCTGCATTTTTAACGATGGTAGAATCTTTAAATCAATATCGATAACTTCCAGGTTATTATAACCGGTGCAGATACCAAATCCTTTTGTTGTATCTAAATTATAGTTCCTTTCCAAATCATTCTTTGTAATCTGCTCTGTTTGGTATTTCTTCCATTGAACATTAGGTACTTTCTTATCTCCAATAGTAATGATAGACAAGTCATGATCAAGTAATTTGTTAAGATATGATAGGGATATTTTTTTCATAGTTTTTATAGTAGATTGCAATGATACAAAAATATTTCGATTTTAAACTCTTTAAACCAATTTTAAACCAAACATTTCAATGTTAATAGGCATTTACAGGTTTTTAAACCAGGTACAGGTTTAAAGTGTAAAATCAATATTTTTTTTTCAGAAATTTATTTTATTTTATTTTTCTGTTTTTAAACCATAAAGGTTTAAAGTATTGATTCTATTGCCTTATATCGTTTTTTTTGGTTTAAAATGGTTTAAAAAGTTTAAACCATAATAAAACCTATAAATTTCTTTTATAGGTCTTATTATTAGTTACTTACCTAAAAAGGCATATCATCTACTATTGGAGCAGGTAATGATTTTATGGTCGGTGCTGTACCAATTACTTCTACTTTCCAACATTCAATTGTATTAAAGTACTTTACTTCACCTTTTGGACTCATCCATTCCTTGCCTCTTAAATTAATCTCTAAGGATACTTCTGTTCCGACTGATAGATTATCAAGCATAACACATTTATCATTCGTACATTGTACTGAGATGTGCTGCGGATACGTTGGATTGTCATTGGTGGTAATCACCAATTCTCTTTTCTTGAACTTATCGGATACCTGTTCTGTTTGTCCGACTAACTTTACTTTGCCTTTTAGATTCATTTTTTTTGTTTTTAGTTAATTTTACCTAATTTATTATTAATTTTACTTGCATACTCATCAAGGTACTCTCGGCATTTTACAACCTTGTCAATAATCTCCTGGACTAATTGGGAATCTGATTCCACATTATACGCAGTCCATCTTTCCTCAATCGGCATATCTGAGTAGATCACCTCATTACCAAAGTTACATTCTTCCGGTGTATCACATAGACCATAGAATAGAATAGCTTTTGGTTTATTGTACAGTTCCATGTATCCTCTTAACTGCCACTCGTAATCCTTATCTAATCCATTACAAGCTGCATGAAGTCCTTTTCTGTTCCATACCGACTTAACATCAACAATGGTATCATCTAACTGCACATCGCAAGTACCAGTAAAGTATTCATCTTCCTTATGTTCATCGTTCTTAAATGCTAATCCTTTGTCTAAGACAGATGCCATTAAGTCAATACATTCAATCTCAACCATGTTGCCCTTATCGAAGTATTTAGAATGGATTTCTTCATTATCATTGGCGTACCAGTTCTCTAAGTATGTTTTGCATCCTGCTGATAATTCTCCTTTAACCTTAGCATTGGACATAATTTGTCCAATTGCTGAGCATCTGATCTTAAATAATCGCATCTCTTACCTCCTTACTTAACTTGTATTTCGTTTCTACTTGCTCAATCGTAGCTTTGCCATTTGTGATTGCATCCTTTACTTTGATGAAGTTTGGACTGTCTAAGATCAGATCAGGCAATGTCTTAAGTACTTTCTCAGATTTGATACGCAATGCATCAATAAACTCTCCGAATGCTTTAATCTTAATCACCACTAACTTGAATGATGTTCCAATCCATTTCTCTACATAAGGAGATCCGCTAAGATTAGTCAGCATTTTACTGTTGGTGGCATTCATGATCATCGGTTTGTAACCTTCAGTAAAGTGAACGATGGTATGTTCTTCAGTTCCTTCCTGACCTTTAACCATTTCTCGTTTTACATCTTTAACTGTTACGATACGTTCCTCGCCAGGTTGAAAGTCATACGATCCTAAGTATAACGGATTCTGTAATTTTTTCCAATGTGTTAGTTGTTTTTCCATAGTTTTTAAAAATATAAACCCCTAATTAATAAAGCCGAACCGCCAAGAACTGCAATATCAAAAAGGGGTAGTTAGTTAGTTTAGATTTCATTTTGGCGATTCTTTGACAAATGTAATTAAATAATTAGATTAATCAATAGTTAATTGTGTGTTTTCTTTTTTAAATCTATTGTTAGCTTCCTTCATATTTAAAATAGCTTGTTTATAATAACTATCTTTTAATTCAATTCCAATAGCTTTACGACCCATTGAAACAGGACTAAAAACCTCGCTACCTACACCCATAAAAGGGGTTAAAACAACTTCGTTAGGATTTGAATACAATTCAACAATACGATCAATAACATCTAATTGCAATGGATGTACGTGTTTTTCGTCATCTTCTTCACGTGAATCTCTAAATGGTAATACATTATCTATTCTAATATCATCCCATACAGATGATGCGTATCGTTGCCAAATATAATGATTTAATTTAGTTATTTTATTATCTTCATTAATTATGTTTAAATGTTTCCATAATTGATCTTCATTAAATTCAGTTCCATTAGCATTATTCCATGCCCTTAAAATATTTGGTAAAATAGGTATTTCTCCTGCATAATGATTTATTCCAAATGGATGAGTTACCGGTACTTCATTTATTCCTTTTTTAGTAAAAATTAATACATAGTCAGGCATTGCAGTAAAACATTTTGTACTATCTTCTACAATAAATTTATGCATTAAAGATTGAACCATTGTACGCATTCTAACCTTCAAAGGTTCTTTCCAAATAGTAATACGATTTCTATATTCAAATCCATATTTAGTATGCAATCTTATTATTTCATTAGGGAAATCCCATAATCTACAAGTATTATCAAATACATCAGTACAATGAACAGCAGATATTCTACCAGGTTTAGTTACCCTTGCAATTTCTTTTATTAAAAATTCATATTGATCTAAAAACTGCTCTTTACTTTCACAATTAGAAAAGTCATTTTCTGAACTTGAATAGTTATAAAGACCTGCAAAAGGAGGACTATAAACTGATAAATCAATACTTTCATCTTTCAATGTTGGCATTACTAACATACAATCACTATTATAGATTGCGTAATTTTCTGTAACCGTTTGGTCTTTTACTTTGTTTTCCATTTTTTTTAGTTTATAAATTTAGGTTTAATTAATTCTTTATTAAATTCTTTTGTATTATTAATAAAAGAACTGTTTACATTTTTTGTTAAGTTTTCATGTAATTCAATTGCTTTTTTTGTTTTTTGTTGTAGAGCTTCTAATACTCTTGTTTGTCCATCTGAAATTACCATATCAATTGTAACATCATTTTTTTGTCCAAACCTCCAAAACCTTCTTATAGATTGATAGTATTGTTCGTAACTCCATGTAGGGAAAAATACTGAATGATTACAATGTTGCCAATTTAATCCCATTGAAGTCATCTTTGCTTTTGTGATAATTCTTTTAATATCACCTTTTGCAAATGCTAAAAGTATTTCCTCTTTGCGTTCAATAGATTGACTTCCTATTATTTCGACAGCATATTTATCAGAATGTTTTAAAATAGTACTTTCATTATTTGTATTACACCAATAAACAGAAGTCTTTCCACTTGCTAATTCAATAGCTTTTTCACATCTTTTATCCTCTGTTTGTTTTTGTTCTAATCTAACTTCGGTCATACTTTTAGCAATTGGAACAAACATAGTAGTCTGTCCATTTATATCAAACATTGATTGATTTTCAATAATATGTTTATTTACTATTAATTTAGGTAAATTATAACGATCATTACTAAATCCTAAATCGCTCGGCATTTTAACCATAATTGACCATTGATTTACCCATGCAAAAAAATCCTTTTCAGCGTGTGGTTTTAAATAAAATTTCTCTCCTATATTTCTATTTGTAGAATCAACTGAATTTTGATTGTTTTTAAAGAACTTACCTAACATATCCATGTAACCCATATATCCTAACGCTTCAGAACTTGTTCCTAATTCTATAAAGTCATTAGGGGAAGGTGTTGCAGTAGATAGATACCTGTAAGGAATTTTTTTAACAAATGCAGTAACCTGACCTTTAATTTTGCCATCAAAATTTTTAAGTATTGAACTTTCATCTAAAATAACACCTATAAAATCATTGCTATCAAAATAATGTAACCTCTCATAATTACAAATAACAATTTTTTTAGTATGCTTACCATCTTTTGAATATTCAATGTCATCTATTCCTAACTTTTCAGCTTCTAAAATAAACTGAAAAGCAACTGCTAAAGGAGTTAAAATTAATACTTTTTTATTAGTATGGTTAATAATATTTTTAGCAATAGATAACTGAATTAAAGTTTTACCTAATCCAGTATCTGCAAAAATTGCCATTCTACCCTTTGTAATAGCTTTATCAATTATGTATTTTTGAAAATCAAAAGCAATATCAGGAATGTAATTTGCTTCAAATCCAAAGTTACCTATTGAATGTTTTTTGTTTTTAATAAAATCTTCGTAATTCATAGTTTTTGTTTTTAAATTAATTAATAAATAATGAACTGTAATATTCTACACTAAAATAAGAGATAAAGTGTGAATCTGTTTCGGCATTATACCGGATGTGAGCATTCGGAAATGTCTTTTGTATTTCCTTTAGTTGTGCGATCATTTCTTGCATCTTCCTACAATATCATATTCGTTAATACAAAAGATGGTAACTGAATCGCAATACTGCTGATACTTTAAAACATACTCAATCTTTACTGCTTTGATCTGTTCTGCTGATTCTTTGCTTTTGTTGATGTAACTTCCTGCATAGATCATGGTAATTAAGATTACAAGTAGTAACCACTGGAGGTCTTTCTTCATGCACAAAAAGTTGAACAGATGAATGCCTTATTGTCAATCGTGCTATCTGTAGGATCATTCTTAATAGTTTCTAATAAATCTCTTTCTATTAAATAACTTTGAGCAATCCGTTCTGCCTTATCGTTTCCTCTGAGAGTAGCTGAATGAATAGTAAAGTCCTCATACTTATTCTTTACATACTTATACGATAACTTGAGATGCTTTGCTGTTGTTTCAGGTGTCATGCCTTTAAGATAGCAATCGTATACCTGTTGCTGTGAATTTGCTTGTGTTATTTTAGTCATTTATCGTTAGTTTATCTAAACAATCTGAACATACATCGATTGCTTTTAGGTTTATCATTAAAATGTGCAAATCCCATTGGCAACATTCTTTTCCGCATTCATGACATTTCGTATCATTCTCGGTAGGTGTATCTAACTTCCAGTCATCGTAACTCATATTAGGTTCTCCTCTCTTAAAGTCATCATTTGACAGAATGTAAACTCACCATCCTTAAGTCTCGAATACAATGTACTTCTGCTAATGTTAAGCATCATTGATATTGCTTTCTTACTGATGCCTTTCTTCTTAATGGATTTCTCCAGTACTTTTCCGTAGTTTATCTCTCTCATTAGTATTCAATTAAATGGGTTTCTCTTCTGTACTTCATTTGGCTTTTTACATGGATAGTTACTTTATCCTTACTGAAGTAGAACAGTCTTTCTTCATTGCCGAACATCTCAAATGGTTCGTATACTTTAACATTGTAATCTGCGGCTAATAGCTTTAGAATGTTATCATTTGCTACAAAGATTTTAGCTGTAATACCTTCGACATCTAATGTGTTAAGTAGTGTGATCAGCTCGTTAATTTTGATTTGTGTTTCTGTTTTTGTCATAGTTTTTGATTGTTTTGGTTAATGATTGATTATTTCTGTTTTTAATGTATTTCATCCATGCAGAGTAACTTATGAATCTGTGGTCAGGATGTGTGGTGGATTGTATTAGTATCATAGTTTGTTTGTTTGATTAGATGATTTCTTCAATAGTTCTAAAACTTCTTCATATATTTTAATTTTATATTTTCGTTCTTCACTATATTCATTTGCCATAACACCTCCTCCACTTTTATTACACCTATAATGCTCTTCTTTTTTGCGTTCAATTTCTTTTTCTAATAAACTAATAGCTTTTTTCATATTTATATTTATAAATTTATATTTCTACCAAATAAGTAATGTATCTTTTTCTAAAGTTCCACAGATATGGAAAGACATACTATCATAATGTGATAAATCAATACTTGCCAAGTAATTAATGGCATTTAATGGTGTCATGTCTTCTTCATCCTTAATCACAATATTTTTGTATTCTGGATGTTGTGCGATGTAGCGAATTAAATCTAATACTTTCATTTGTTTAGGGTTTTAAATTATTTGTTTGATTTTGATAGGACAAATGTATATCTTATTTACATTCGCCCGACATAAGTGTATAAAAATAATTATAACTGACTGATAATCAGCGAGAAAAAATGCAAAATAATTTGGAATATATAGCAGATATCTGTTTTTTCTTATTTTATTAGGTATCTTTGAATGTGAAAAGAAACGATATACTTCTGTTTATCTACAATTCTAAAGCTGTCAAGTCATCTGCAATCCGCATTACCAAAGGAGATGACCTATATAATGACCTCTTATCTGAACTGTTGATTATCGTTGCTGAGATGGATATTGAATACCTGGTTAATCTTTATAATAAAAAGACATTAGAGATATACTGTTATAAGATAATGTACTACCAATATACTCAACCTCACATGGCTTTCTACAAGAAATATAGAAGCTGCGAAACAACAACAAAAGGAGAAGTATACGAAGATGATAACATTGATCAGATACATTCAGATGTAGTATTACTGATGAATAAGATAGAAAAGAAGATAGCACAGAAGAGATTTCCGACAGAGTTCAGATTGCTTGAACTGTACGTTGAGCATGGTACTTATAGGAAGGTGGGATCATTGGTGGGTATATCGTTTAAGACAGTCCAGTACATGGTTAAAAATATAACAGAAAAAATAAAAACACAATATGATATTAGTTGTAACAAGTAGCAGAATAACAGGTCTGCAATACCACAGACAGATAGTTCCTTTTGCATCATTAGGGATTGATGTAGAATTTACCTATAATGAATCTGAACTAACAGATGACTATTTAAAGAAGTTTAAATGTATATCCTTCCTGCGAGAGATCAAGTCTGATGTGACCAGGTACAAACGATTAGGATTAAAAGTACATTTTGACATTGATGACTATTGGGTACTACCAAAGAATCACAGTCTCTATCTTCAGTATAAGAATAATGGATATGGTGAAAATACTATACAAGCATTAAAGGATGCTGACTTTATTACTACTACTACTAACTACTTAGCAAGTAGAATAAGAGAGTACAATCAGAATGTGTATGTATTAGCGAATGCCATTAATACTGATGAGGAACAATGGCAACCGAATCCGATAGAGACAACACATAACAGAATGAGATTCGGATATGTAGCAGGAGTTCATCATGTTGCTGATGTAGAGATGTTGTATCCTGAACTTATGAAGCTGTATAAAGATGAAACGATTAGGAATAAATGGCAGCTATTGACAGCAGGTTATAACTTCAACCAGGATGCGAAGGGTGAGATAACACCGAATCCATATTACAAGTATATTGAGCAGTGCTTTACTGGAGGGTATCATTTATTGAACTTGAACTATAGAGAGTTACTTATGTCGAATCGAGTATTAGAGTTCAAAGATATGGATGAACCATACATGAGACTAAATGGAATGCCGATCTTAGATTATGGTAAGCTATACGATTCTATTGATGTGGCATTAGTTCCATTGATCAGCACAGAATTTAACCGGAACAAATCGCAGCTTAAACTAATCGAAGCAGGATTTAAGAAGAAAGCGGTGATAGTCTCCAATGTTATACCTTATCGTGATGATATTACTCTGCACAATGTATTAGTATCTGCCGATAAGAAATGGAAGGATAACATTAAGTACCTGGTAAAGAATCCGAATAAAGTAGAAGATTTAAAAGAGAAGCTATTTGAGTATGTATCGGCAAGGTATGACATTAAGATAGTGAATGTAGAACGTAAACAGATATTTGATAGATGGTTAGCATAGGAATAGGGATAACTACTTACAATCGACCTGAGTGTTTAAAGGAGTGTTTACAGCATATCTATAAACATACCTTTACAGATAATGTAAAGTTTTATGTAGCAACAGATACCGATGAAGATCGTAGAGGTGTAGCATTTAGAAAGAATGAATGTCTCAGATCTTTAAAGAATTGTGACCATATCTTCCTATTCGATGATGACTGCTATCCGATTAAGGATGGATGGATTGAGTTCTTTATTAATGCAAACAAAGAGCATTTATTATATCTAAATAAGAATCATGTGCAGTTATCTACGGATGGACATTGCAGTTACTATCATGAATGTGGTGGTGTATTCATGTATATCAGGAAGGATGCATTAGATAGGGTAGGTGCATTTGATGAAAAATTCATGCATTTCGGCTTTGAACATGCAGATTATTCAATACGAATTTTAGGAGAACGTCATGCCTATCCCATGCTGAATGGTACTGATAACTATATCTATTCAAAGGATTATTCAGATTACTTATTCCATAGTTCTTCAATCTCTATTTTAGAGAGGAATCAACACATAAAAAATAATTGGGATAAATTCTTCAATGAACCTATTAAAAGTGTATTTTTGCCATTATGAAGATTCTATTGAAATATACTTCGAGATCAAGACGATCTAACTTTCTTAGAGGGTATGATTCTATATTGGATAAAATAGCTAACAGAGAGGATTATCATGTACTGATCTCAGTTGATAAAGATGACCAAAGTATGTATCCTCTTCCGGTGTTAGATGGTAACCATACCTTTGTAGTGGGTAACAGTAAGAATAAGATTGATGCTATCAACAGAGACATTAATCAGTTCGATTATGACTTTGATATTCTTATTAATATGTCTGATGATATGATCTTCACTAAGAAGGGATTCGATGATATTATTCGTGCTGAATTTTACAAAGACCTGAATCAGTACATTCACTTTAACGATGGTAATCAGAAAGACAATGTATGTACAATGCACATCGTAGGAAGAGAATATTATAACAGATTTAAGTACATTTATCATCCCGAATACATATCTTTATGGTGCGATGTTGAGAATGACATTGTAGCGAAGCAGTTAGGATGTTACAAGTACATGGGTGATAACCTTAAACTATTTAGACATCTTCATCCTGCATGGGGGTTAGCACCTCAAGATGCATTAAGTATTAAGACAGAGGATAGAGTATTGTGGATAGCAGATGAATTGACATTTAACAAACGTAAAAGAAAGAACTTTGGACTATAAACTATCAATCCTTATCCCGACATTACAGTCAAGAGAAGCTACACTACTCAAGACTGTTAATCTACTCAATAGACAGATAGTAGATTGCAATGCATTTAAAGACATTGAGATAGTTATCGATACAGATAACAGAGAAACACCAACAGGAGAAAAAAGGAATAGACTAATAGAAAAAGCAAAGGGTAAGTATGTTGTATTCTTTGATGATGATGATGAACCTTTGGAATCCTATATATTTTTAATCATGTGTGCGATTGACAATGATCCTGATGTGATTCCTATCAATGGGTACATAACTACCAATGGTCATAGCTTAGTTCATTGGGATATGGGATTAAACTTTAACTATGGATCAAAAGTAGTTGATGGCAAATTAATTTATGAAAGATTCCCTAATCACCTTGCACCAATGAAAAAAGAACTGATTAAAGACTTTAAGTTCTTACCGATAACTATCGGTGAGGATTACGAATGGGCAAAGAGAATACACGATGCGAAAGTATTAAAGACAGAGCAGCGAATAAAAACACCGATTTATCATTATAAATTTATACAAAATAAATAACCATGTACTCTCAGAATCAAGAAGAACTATACATCCTTAATCACTTTAAAGATAGGACAGGTATATTCCTGGATTTAGGAGCGTATGATGGTAAAGACCTATCCAACACAAGAGCATTGATGGAGAAAGGTTGGCAGGGAGTATGCTTCGAACCTAATCCTAATGTATTCGAAAGACTTGCAAATAACTGTTTAGATTACAAGTATGTCTATTGTTATGAGTTAGCGATGGGAACTTTAAACGGAACATTTGATCTGAATGCAAACGATACTTATTACTCTACCTTAATCGATAGCGAGATGGGTAGATGGGATGGTACTTATACATTCAAGACTGTAGAATGTGAAGTTATAACCTTTGAACATTTTATGCTTACAAGTCCATTTAGATACTACGATTTTATTTCTATTGATTGTGAAGGTATCGACTATGAGATTCTTACTCAGATAGACTTAGATAGAGTTCAATGTTCAATGATCTGCATAGAAACCAATGGCAAAGAGACACAGAAGTACATTGATTACATTAACAAGTTCAATGGCTTTAAGGTAGTTCATGTTAATGCTGAGAACCTAATAATGGCACGATGAAGTTAAGTATACTAATAGCTACAGTTAAAGAAAGACAAGAGAAGTTTAATCTGTTGTTTAATCGCATTGTATCACTTGTAATCGATTATGATGGGGTTGAGGTGTTATACAACAATGCTCCTCGTTATGATGAACCTAATGGATTAACTGTAGGAGAAAAAAGACAGGCATTAATCGATGTTGCTTCCGGTAAGTATATCATGTTTGTCGATGATGATGATGATGTACTGGATAACTTTATCGAATCGTTATATCCTTTGCTTGATCATGATGTAGATGTTATAAATGCAGATGTGTTAGCTTATATCGATGGTGTTGGACATATTATTGATCAGTCTATCTATCATGAATCAGAACAGCTTAATGATGGAATTACAAAAAGGTATCCTTCAGTTATGTCTGTATGGAATAGAGAACTGACAAAGAAAGCAAGATTCAAACCTTTAAACAATGGAGAGGACTTTGACTGGACTAAGCAGATGAATCCGCAGTCTGAGATTAAAGTACATTTAATATGGCAAATCTATAACTATTCATCTGTAAATAATATAGCAAGTAAAGCTACCAGGATGTGTGTAGTTACATTTAGCAATACTGAACGATATAACAAGTTAGCACATAGAATGAGAGAAAGCGTGAAACCTTATGGTATCGATTTCATTCATTACACTAACTATTCAGAAATCAATTGTAAGTCACATTCTGAGTATCCTTATGCATTCAAACCTTACTCAATACAGAAAGCAAGGGAGCAAGGATATAATCTTATCTTATGGCTTGATTCAGCTATTTACTTAACAAAGAATCCAAGTGAAGTATTCCAATACATCAAAGATAATGGTGTAATGCTATTCGATAACATCGGCTTCTCCATTGCTTCATTTACTCATAATGAATGTTTAGCACATTTTGGAATGCATAGAAAGGATGCTGAGAACTATAAGATGGTCATGGCTTGTGCTATGGGGTTTAATTTCAATACAAAGATAGGCACAGATACATTCAATGAATACTTAGGATTCGCTCATACAAATGCTTATCAAGGGAATTGGCATGAACATCGACACGATCAATCTGTTATCTCATGTATTGCTCAGCAGAAAGGCATTGAACTGTTACATCCGAGTAGAACATTCATAGCTTATGAGGGTAATGAAGGGATGAAACCTCATGCAGAATCAGTATGTTTAATTTCTAATGGATAAATATTGCACAAAATCAATAATTAATATACTATAAGATGACAGAAGAACAATACAATGAATGTCAAAAGTACAGAGGGGTTATAAATCTCTTTGTTACTTCAGGACAATGTATAGGAGGATTAGATGGGTTATTTGATTACTATGGTGTAAGAGGTCAAGACAGATCATGTCCTTCCTGCATCAGTCAGTTCTTACTTAACAGACATTCTGAACTAATACAATACGAACAAGATAACAATCTGTAAGGTAGCATGATAACAATCTGTAAAGTATGTGCTATAATGGATCAGAATATCATTCCGAAAGAATGTGAATGGTGTGAGTTATGCTCTTCGTTCATCTGTAAAGAATGCAAACCTAATCTTATAAGAAGAGGTATGGCAATGATAAAATTAAAACTTAGTATTAATGGAAAGTAAGTTTGAATCTTATTCAGATTATCCCGATAGCGTAAAAAATAACGCAAAGTCTGCTCTCGATTATGCAAATAAGAATGGGTGGGGTTCATGTGGTACTGAGGTAGGTAAGATCAGAGCGAATCAGTTAGCCAAAGGAGAACCTATATCGGTTGATACTATACAGAGAATGTACTCATATCTTTCAAGACATGAAGTTGATCTTAATAGTTCAAAGACTTATTCTGATGGATGCGGTAAGTTAATGTATGATTCATGGGGTGGTTTATCTGCTAAGTCCTGGTCACATAACAAGCTGAAAGAGTTAGGTCTTATTGAGATGGTTGATGAATCCTTCGCTGATGAGAATAGGGTATCGTTCAATTATGATAATACTCTATCAACAGCCAAAGGTCAAGAACTTGTTAAGAAGAAGATTAAAGAGGGTAAGATAGTATACATTATATCATCGAGACATTTTGTATCTTCAATGATGAGTACAGCGAAAGAGTTAGGTATTCCATTAAGAAGAGTATTTGCAATGGGAAGCAATCAAGCAAAGATTAAGAAAGTATATAAGTTAAAGGTATCAGAACATTACGATAGAAATATGGATGTTGTTAATCAGTTAAAAGGAATAGGGAAGGTAATATAATGGCAGCACCAAAGATAAACTACTTTAAGTTAGGTAATAATGGAGGGAGACCTCGTATCTATCCTACACCTGAATTATTAGAAGAGAAGTGTATTGAATACTTTGAGTATTGTGTTACTGAGAAGCAGATAATAACTATTACAGGATTATGCTTATACTTAGGTATACATAGAGATACTTTGAATGGATGGAGAAAAGAAAGTAATCAGTTTTCCGACACAATAAAAAGAGCAATCGACTGTGTACTCATAGCATACGAGACCAAGTTAGATACGTTTACCTTTGGTGGTGCTATCTTCGCCTTGAAGAACATCGATAAAGAGAACTGGAAAGATAAGACAGAGCAAGAAGTAAACCAAACCAATACAAATGTCACAGCCAGTTTCGGTGCAACTGTACAGTCCCCATCAGAATCAGCAGATGATTCACGAATCGATAGCTAATGGACATCATAAGTACTATGTGTTATCTATCGGTAGACAGTTCGGCAAATCTTTGTTGGCTGTCAATCAGGTACTATATTGGTTTTTTAATGTACCGAACTGTAAGATAGGATGGGTATCACCAATCTACAAACAATCAAAGAAAGTATTTAAAGATATAGAGAATGCCTTTGCAGAGAATCCACAAGTATTCAAGAGTAAGAACGGAACTGAACTTACTTTTAGTTCGCATAAAAATAGTACTATTGAGTTCTTCAGTGCTGAGCGGTATGATAATATTCGTGGGTTTACCTTTGACTATCTGGTATGTGATGAGTTCGCTTTTATGGACAATGAGGCATGGACTGAGGTACTTCGTGCAACAGTTCTTGTTCGTGGCAAGAAAGTTCTACTAATATCAACACCAAAGGGTAAGAATCACTTCCATCAGATATTCAACCTTGAGAATCAGAACAGTCAGTACAAGTCCTTTCAGATGACATCGTATGATAATCCATTAATCAATCCGACTGAGATAGATGATGCGAGATCAACATTACCTGATCATGTGTTTCGCCAGGAGTACATGGCTGAGTTCGTGGATGGTGGTGCAGGACTATTCAATGATCTAACATTGATCACCAAATCAGATAGAACTAATCGGATGTATGCAGGATTAGATATAGGTAGAGCAGATGACTATACTGTTCTGTCAGTATTCAATGAGACCGGAGAGATGCATTACATTGAGAGATGGAATAAAGATACCTGGTCAAATATCATCGGCAAGGTAATAGCAAGAATAAACGAGTTTAGCTGTAGCACATTTGTTGAGGTGAATGGTATCGGTGATCCTATCTTTGAGCAGCTAAGAGATAGAGTGAATGATAGTGGTTTAATTATACCATTCCTTACCACATCAAAGAGTAAGCAGGATATTATTGAGCAGTTAGTAGTAGCGAATCAGAATAAAGAAGTAAAGATGTTAGATAGAGACTGGCTTATTAAGGAGTTAGAACTATTCACATACGAATATAATCCTAAGACTAAGTCAGTCAGGTACTCAGCACCTAATGGATTCCATGATGATGCTGTAATGGCAACAGCTATCGGATACCATTCCCTAAAAACAAATAAACATTCCGGTATTTATCATATTGTTTAAGTTGCACAAATCGATTCAATCTTATACTTATAGTTATGGAATGGAAAGATATAAACATTAAGCAGTACCAGGATCTCTGCAAAGAGATTGATGAGGATTATACTGATGATCTCGAAAGGTCAATCGGTATCCTGGCAACATTAACAGATAAGTCAATAGCTTACTACACCGATGAGATTCCGTTAAACAAGCTGAAAGAGAAGCTGATGGAAGTAACATTCATTAAGGAGAAACCAAAACAACAGAAGATACATTCAAAGGTAAGGATAGGTAAGAAACGATTCCGATTCAATCTTAACATGCGTAGTGTATCAGCAGGTCAGTACATTGACTTAACTGAACTTGTAAAGGATAAAGAGAAGATTAACGATAACCTGCATACATTCTTAGCGGTGTTATGTGAGGAGATCAATTGGTATGGTAAGAAGAAAGATACGATAGTAAGTGACAGAGCAAAGTATATCCAGGAGAACATGAGAATGCCGATGGTATTTAGTATGAGTGGTTTTTTTTTGTCGAATTATCAGCGATTAATAAAAGGTACAAGCGACTTTTTGGAATTGCAGATGAAGAAGCTGACGAAGAAAACGCAGGAAGCAACAGACCTGGCTTTGTCAAGCATTGGGGATGGTATTATACTTTAGACAATCTAAGCAATAACGATAGGACTAAGTGGGAGTATTTCTTAGAGATGAATGTGATTGAGTTCTTAAATTCATTGAGTTACTTTAAGGATAAGCAGAATTATATCAAGGAGCAGTTAGACCAACAGATGAAGAATGGCAGATAGTCCGAGACAGATATTAGAGAACTATAAGCAGATTATCATTGATGCCTTAGCTGATTCATTAGAGAAGAATGAAAGGGTAGCACAGGCAATGTTAAGACAGAGCATATCGATTAACATTAGATCATTTGCTACCAACATGGTGATGGAGATTAGTATGCTCGATTATTGGAAGTATGTTGATGGAGGAAGGAAGAAAGGTGCAAAGATGCCTCCGATTAATGCGATGTTGAAACACATAGCTAATAGAGGGATAAACTACAAGGGGATACAGAATAACTATAGGAATACAAAAGGTATCTTAGTAAAGAGGAAGAAACCATTAGCAAAGGAGAAAGCATTGAGAACATTGGCATATCTAATCGGTAGGAGCATATCAAAGAAGGGTATCAAACCGACTAACTTTGTGGATGAAGCATTTGATAATAACATATTAGATAACATGAGTAAAGACCTATCGACTGCATTAGGCAGAGAGATATTAATAGATTTCAATTTAGAATAAATGGCAATAACAGTAAGACAGCAACCGGCAAGTTTATTCCCTGCATACAATGATGCGGTGTATATTGTAACCTCATCCAATGTAGCACAACCTAACTTTAAGTTCGTAGCCGATATCTATGTGAATAGTGTGAAGGTAGATCGTATGTTGATCCCTCCACATCCAACAGAGTTAAGTGGTAAGGTAAACGTATCACCATTACTTGAGAGCAGAGTGAGTGTAGATATCTCAGCAGATGACAATAGGATACTACCGAATAACAATAGTAATGTATTATACGAAGTTAAGTTCGGTGAGGCATATGGATCAAGTGGAACAGTAGTATATCCGAATCTAACAACAGTATCAGGTAAGTATCTATGGAATGCTGTTGTAGACTATCCTACATTCTGTAACTACTCAAGTGGTGATTATATTAGTGAATTTTTAACAGAGCATCCATATGTAAAGGATGGAATGCAATTGATGGTAGATGATAATGCATGGCTGTATTGGAATAACTTTAACTTAGATACAAGCTATGTTAAGGTATTGACTTACAATAGTGCAAATACATTGATAGGTACATTTAAAATAGATAACAAATATACTACAAGTAGATTTCTGCGGATTCCGACTGGGCCTTATAACATCCTTAATATTCCCGATGCTCAGTTCACTTTAGGAGTTCAACCGATAATAACAGGTTCGGTAGCTTACTATATTGTTCAGACATTTAACAGTTCCAATGCAGCGTTATCGATTGATGCAAGATATAACATTGTCGATAATTGTTCACGATATGAGAAACGAAGATTGCAGTTCCTTAATGAGTTAGGTGGGTATGATACGTTTAACTTTACTTTAGTAAGTAAGGAGACAATGGATATAGAGAGATCAATATTTAAGAAAGACTTAGGTTCTTATGGTAGCAGCTTCTCATTTGTAAACAGTCCGAATGACAGAGCGTATTCACAATACCATACAAGGATTAAAGATAAGGTAAGCATTCAGAGTGATTGGGTAACAGAGGAGCAGTTAGCATGGTTAGAGCAGTTAGTTACTTCACCGGATGTTAGATTAGATGATGGCTTATATCTGATACCGATTAACATAACCAACACATCCTTTGAGAAGAAAAAGGTAGTGAATGAGAAGCTGTTTAATTTACAGTTAGAATATACATTGAGTTACGATAGATACAGACAAAGACTATAATGAGCAGAACAAAGATATTCTTACCAAGTAGCGGAAGCATTGATATGTATGATGATGTATCAACACCATTAAACTTCTCTATTGCTGATATTAGATATCCTGATAAGAGGAACAGTAACTACTCAAAAACCATTAAGATACCAGGAACAAAGAATAACAATCTCCTGTTTGGCAATATCTTCGATGTGAATGTTACTGATGGTAGCTTCAATCCGAATGCAAAGGTAAAAGGTATATTGACCATTGATGATGAGAATCAGATTAATGGGTACATTCAGATGCTATCGATTACCATCAATGATGATAGTAAGATTGAGTATGAGGTGATGATCTTAGGTAATGTCGGTAACATCTTCAATGCATTAGGTACTGCCGAATTGACTGCCTTAGATTTGAGTGATTATGACCATACCTATGATTATGCGACACAAGTAGCATCCTGGACTAATGATTATACAGATGGGTATTGCTATCCATTGATTGACTATGGATATGATAACGATCTGACTAAGGTAGATGTAGAGCATTTGTTACCTGCGTTATTCCTTAGAACTTATATCGATAAAATATTTCAGAGTGTAGGTTATACTTATACAAGTTCATTCTTTAATAGTGATTACTTTAAGAAGCTGATAGTTCCTGCCAATGGATCTAAATTATTACTAACAGATACACTATTAGCACCAAAGTTATTTGAAGCAAGGCAGACAGTTGAGACTAATGCAGCAGTAGATACTTATGGATCAACAAATGATTTCGATGTAATTTATAACAATGAGATCAGTGATCCATCAGGGCAATACAATCCGAGTACAGGTCAATTCATTTGTGCGGTAGGTGGTTTTTTTAGTTTTGGTGCTAATGCTGAGTACGTTGATAATGTTACGCCAAGTGTAGGTAATTTGTATTTCGGATTAAAAATAAAAAAGAGTACAAATGCAGGTGTAACATTCACTACAATAGCTGACGATTATATTACAACAGATGCATCTTCAGTAATGACAATCGGCATTACAAATATATTTTTAAATTCAGGAGATAGGATTAAAATTACAGCTGCATTTAGTAAGTTTTCTTATGGAGCAGATGGTTTTTCAGGTACATTAGGAGTTAATGGTGGTACATTCAAGAACCTTGTTCCAGTAACAGGTATTGTTGAGGGTGATACTTGTGTTATCAATCAAGCTGTTCCGTTAAAGATAAAACAGAAGGATTTCTTATTGTCAGTAATTAAGATGTTCAATCTATACGTTGATACTGATCCTAATAACGATAGTAATCTACTCATTGAAACAAGGGATGACTTCTATAGTTCAGGTACAAATGTAGACTGGTCTTATAAGTTAGATAATTCAAAGCCGATTGACATCAAACCAATGGGTGATTTGGATAACAAAGAATTTAACTTTACCTATACAGATGATACCGATTACTTCAATAAGAAGTATAAGGATACCTATTCTGAGACATACGGAAGATTTAGATATGTAACAGATAACGAGTTCTTAAGTGCAACAAGTGAGAACAAAGTAATATTTAGTCCTACACCATTGGTCGGTGACAATGCAAGTAATAGAATCATCTCCAGGATATGGGATGTGGATAGTTCAAATATTGTAAAGAGCAAAGCATTTAACATCAGATTGCTTTATAACGGAGGGGTAAAGACATCCAATGTATCATATCAGTATAATGGGAGAGTAAGCGGTGTTCATACTGTTACTCAGTACTTGTATGCAGGTCATGTAGATGAACCTACAAATCCAACATTAGATCTATCTTTCGGTGTTCCTCAAGAGATATACTACGAGACTGAATTATACACGAATAACAATATCTTCAATAGATTCCATAAGAAGTTAATAGATGAGATCACAGATAGAGACAGTAAGATACTTACAGCTTATTTTTATCTGAGACCATCAGATGTGAGAACATTAGACTTTAGGAATCAGTTTTACTTTCAGAATGATTACTTTAGACTTAATAAGGTATTTGATTACGATCCTTTGAAGAACGATGTAACGAAATGTGAGTTTATAAAGGTTAAAGATGCCGGTACATTTACACCAACATTACATACTATGCGAGGTGGTATTGGTTCGGCATTTGGTTTATCTAATGAGATTCCTCCAATCATCAACACATGGAACGCATCAACAGTAGATAACATCAGAATAACAGGTGGAGCGAGAGCAATGACCGGAGGAACTGGCAACATCTATGGAGACAATGTAAGAAGCTGCATTGTAAATGGTAATAGCAATGTAATCGGTAATAGTCAAGGTATAACCTTGTTAGGTAGTAGCGGATGTATTATAGGAGGAGGATTGAATAATGTAACATTGATTAACACATTTGATACTGAGATTACTGAGAGCAATTCGATGTATATCAATGGTGTGGTATTGAATGAGGATAGCTTAAACCAAACAAGCACAATAACCATTCCGAGTGCAAGTGTATTGACATTGTTTACTACACCTTACTTATTGATACCATCACCAGGAGCAGGATATTACATTCAGGTATTGACAGCAGCTTGTAAGGTATCTTTTAATACTACAGCATATTCAGTTAATACTACACTAAACATCTATACAGATACAGCTACAAGAGTTCAGCATTCATTTAGTAATGCGTTGAATGCTACACTAAGTAGAATTGCTGTATCGGCACAGCAAGGTATAAGTGCAGCAGCAGATACACAATTGATATCTAATAAGGGAGTATACTTAGTAACACAAACGGGTAATCCAACATTAGGCAACAGCGATATAATTATTTATTTAACCTATAGAATAATACAGGAATAATGGCAGACAAAGAAGTAGCGATAAAGATAAATGTAGATGCCGATGGTGGTGCGAAAAGTTTATCCGAGTTAAAGAAAGAGTTTAAGGAAACACAAAAGACCTTAGAAGGATTAACTATTGGCACGAAAGAGTATGTTAGTACATTACAAAGATTAGGCGGTATCAAAGATGATATAGGTGATCTAAATGATACTATCAAAACATTCAATCCCGAAGGTAAGATACAAGCATTCGGTAATGTTATGGGTGGTGTAGCTTCGGGTATACAAGGAGCAGTAGGTGCTATGGCATTGTTTGGGATAGAATCGGAAGAGACACAAAAAATGCTATTGAAAGTTCAAGCAGCAACCGCATTCGCTGAAGGAATTAAGGGGATTGTAGGATTAGGGGATTCGTTTAAGAATCTCCAGTTAGTATTAGGTAAAACAGCATTAGGGCAAAAACTTGTAACAGTAGGTCAATACCTTTGGAATGCGGCTTTAAATGCAAATCCAATAGGATTAATTATTGCAGGAATTACAGCTTTAATTGGTGCGTTTGCTTTACTATCTGTATCCTCTGAGGATGCCGCATTAAGCCAAGAAAGGTTAAACGAATTAGAAAAAGAAGCAGCAGAGAAATTAGATAAACATGTATCAGCTATTGAAAAAAAGAATGCCGTATTAAACAAAGCATCTGACTTTGAGATTCAATTATTAAAGGCAAAGGGAGCAACGGAGAAAGAGTTATTCGAAGCGGAAAAGAAAAGGGATGAAACGAGAAGGTTACAATTAATGTTTATTAAAGGAGTTAGGGATTTAAGTGCAGCCGAATCCGCTGAATTATTAGCATTAACACAAAAGCAAACATTGGCATCTGCTAAGATTATAGGAGATGCAAGAAAAGAACAAAAGAAAATAAATGACGCAGCCGCAGAAAAACAAAAAACAGCAGATGAAGAAAAAGCAAAGAAGGATTTAGAAAATCTTAGAAAAGCACAGGAATCATACGAGATTCATTTACAAAAATTAAAAGAAATAAAGGATAAAGCAGATGCAGATAAGAAGCTATTAGATGATAAAGCAAAAGCAGATGAGGCACAAGGTAATGCAGATGCTTTAGCTATTGCGGAAGAGTGGTTAAAGTCAAAAGCTGCTTTAGATGAATTCTATAATGCTCAAACATATGCAGGTCAGTTAGAGAATCTTCAGATACAGATGGATGCTGAATTAGCATTGGTCGAAGGTGATGAAGCAGCTAAGTTCTTAATAAGAGAAAAATATGCACAGAAAACTAAGGATTTAAATTTACAGATTGCAAATGCTACCTTAGAGATAGCACAGCAGAGTAATGATGCAATGCAAGGATTATCTGATCTTTTCTTTTCAGTTAAGATGGCTAACCTGGAGAAAGGTAGTGCAGCAGAATTGAAAGCAGCAAAGCAACAGTTTAAAGTTAATAAAGCATTAGCTATAACAAATGGTATCATATCAACCATACAAGGTGTTATTAATGCTCTTACTGCTACATCATCATTACCTGAACCATATGCAACAATCTTAAGAGTAGTAAGTGCAGTCAGTGTAGCAGCAGCAGGAGCAGCGAATGTAGCAAAGATTTCAGCGACACAATTTAATTCTACAGGTGGAGGTGGTGGAGGTGGTTCTATGGCATCATTAGGTTCAGCAGGTGGTGGTGTAGCATTAGCACCTCCGAGTTCAGGAAGTACATCATTGAATGCAGATGGAACGATTAAGGCAGCTATGGGTAATTCTCAACCAACAATCAAAGCGGTAGTAGTTGAGACAGACATCACCACATCTCAGAAGCGAGTGAACACAATTGAAGAAAGAGCAAGTTTATAATACACAAACAATAGATTATTTATACTTATTAATATGGATAAAGACTTACCGATTTACAGAATGGTTATTGATCCCGACAAAGAAGATTCGGGAGTTGATTATATCGCCTTAGTTGATTCACCTGCAATTCAAGTTAATTGGTTTGCATTTGACCACAAAGAGCAGTTTGCAGTTAACCAGGAACGAAAGATAATCGTATCACCTGCAATGATTCCCGACTTACCGATCTATCGCAGGAACGAGAAGATGGGTGAGTTCTATGTGATATTCGACAAAGAGCAGATTAATATCATGCAGGAGAAGTTCATGAGTAAGAACTATATCAACAATGTAAACGAGATGCATGATGGTTCTAAGAAGTTAGATGGTATCATCATGAAAAATTCATGGGTATCAGATGCATCAATGGGAATCAAAGCACCTGAGATGTTCAGTGATCTTCCCGATGGTACATGGTTTATATCTTACAAGTTCCAAGATGATGAGATGTGGAATGAGTTTGTAAAAAGCGGTAATTTCAAAGGGGTATCGGTAGAGGGGATGTTTGATTTAGTTCCTTATAAGGAAACATTTGAAGATCAATTCTTAAAAATACTAAATCAGATTACACAATACTAAATTTAACTATACTTATATATAAAAAACAAAATGAATTTAAAAGAAGGAATCGAAAAATTGAAAGGTCTGATTGAGAAATTCAATGTAGAACCTATTGTAAGTACAGAACAATCTTTTACAGAAGCTAAGTTGATGGATGGTGTAACTATCGTTCAGTATGATGCTGAGGAATTAGCACAAGGTGTACCGGTTAATGTAGTAACAGATGAGGGAATCCTTCCGATGCCTGATGGAGAATATGTAATGGAGGATGGTTCTAAGTTAGTTGTAATGGGTGGACTTGTAGCAGAATATGAGAAAGCTGAAGAACTACCTGAAGGCGAAACAATCGCACCAGTAGCAGTAGAAGAAGCAACACCTGCAACAGGAGAAATGGAAGTTAAGACTGCACCAAAGCGAGTTATTAAGTCACAAGTTGAAGAGCATATCTTCTCTTTAGAACTTGAAGGATTCGAACCAATAAAGGTAGATTTCAGTTCTATGTTTAAGTCATTAGTTGATGAGAACAAAGCATTGAAAGACATCAACAAAGAGATGTTCGGAATTGTTAAGGCAATCTCTAACGAACCATCAGTAACACCAACAGAAAAGGTAAATAAGCCATTCTCTGTGAAGGAGCAAAGAGCATCTTTCAAAGCTGATATATTACGAATTGAAAAAGAATTAAACAAATAATATTAACTAAATAAATTTAAACAAATGGCTGGATTTACAGTTTCCGATTTAACAGATTATGTTCGCGAGAACGCGGACAGAATTTTTACAGCAGCAATTACACAAGCTGCAACATTACAGTATCCTGGTATCAATATCATTGCAGGTATCAAGAATGCTGAATCAGTAATGAACTTCACAAATACTGCTCCTTTTCAAGCAGGTGGTGTATGTTCTTTTAACGCATCAGGTTCATCAGTTTTCTCTGATAGAATTTTGACAGTAACTAAATTAAAATGGCAAGATACTTTCTGCCCTGAGACATTAGAAGCTAAGTTTTTATCTACGAAATTAATCGCAGGTTCTAACTATGATTCTTTGCCTTTCGAACAGTTAATTGTTGATCAAGTTGTTCAGAACATTGCTTCCGGTATGGAGCAGTTAGTATGGCAAGGTGATACTACTTCAACAGGTAACCAAGTATTGAAGCAAATGGATGGATGGTTGAAAGTAATTGATGCAGCATCTCCAGTGTACGCAACAGCAACAGCAGCTATCACTACTGCAAATGTTATCACTATCTTTGATGATGTTTATGCTAAGATTCCAGTAGCTTTATTGGCAAGACCTGAGTATCCATTAGTAGCATTCTGTGGATGGGATACATTCCGTAAGTTAATCATCGCTCTTAAAGATGCTGATAATTTTAACTTCAATGTAAACACTACAGAAGCATACAAGACTGGTCAGATTACATTACCAGGTAGTGGCTTATCAGTTGTAGCTGTTCATGGTTTGAACAACATTGCAACATCTCAAGCGAAGTATAACGATCGTATCGTTTGTAGCTATCCTCAGAACATGGTTTATGGAACTGACTTAGCTAACGAATATGAAGAAGCTAAATTTTGGTATTCAGCAGATGATCAGAACGTAAAAGGTTCTATCAAGTGGAAAGCAGGATGTCAAATTAACTTTGGATCTGAGATCGTGACTTACAAAAATATCTAATTAATCGGGAGAGGGTAACACCTCTCCCTTAAATACTTATAACAAATGCCTTGTATAATAATTAACGGAGTAGAAATCGATTGTGCTGATGCAATTGGTGGAGTAGCTGAGATTTATCTCACCGAGTACACAAATGTTCCTCAAGCGAACATCACAGCGACATCAGGAGTTATTACTGCAATGACTTGTTCAAGTGGTAAAAAGTTTTGGACATTTTATCTTGAGAAAGAGAATGGTCAATTCATGTCTACACCTCAAAGAAGTGTTGAGAATGGTACATTATTTTATGACCAATCTGTTACCTTCACATTGAAAGGTAAGATGACTGCTGCAAAAAGAAACGCATTGCATATCTTATTACAGAATCGTTTAATGGTTATCGTAAAAGATAACAATGGACTTTACCAATTGATTGGACAAGTTTACGGAGCAGATGTAACAGGTGCAGAAGGAACAACAGGAAAAGCATTCGGAGATATGTCGGGTTATACATTGACAATCACCGGTAAAGAGAAAGATCCTGCTAACTTTGTAACTGCAGCATTGCTAACAACATTAACAGTACCTGCTTAACCTTTTTATTTCATAGTTTTTAGGTTTAGAAAAAGAGGAGTGAATCGAAAGGTTCGCTCTTTTTTTTTACACAAAATCGTATTTTCTTATACTTATTTATGATGTTTGTAATCACAAAGAATACTAATACTAATTTGATCTGCACATTGCAGGAGAAAGTGACTTTAACAAGTCCTTACTATTTGTTTGTGTTTACTAATGATGTAACCGATGTAAGTGTTACTTTCTTACAGTCAAACATCAGTACTCACCAGGAGCGATATGATGAGTTCATACTAACAGAAACAAGCGGAACAATAAACTACTCAAGTGGAACAATTGAATTGTTACCATTAGGCAGTTGGACTTATAAGATATACGAACAAGCATCAAGCACCAATCTGATTGAAGCTAATGCAGGTAATTTATTAGAGATAGGAATGGCTAAGGTAATCGGAACAAACGAATCTTACTCAACCTATAATGGTCAGGATATAACATATAAAGTACATGAGCGAAACCAGTAACGTATTATACATAAAGTTTGAGAATCATAAAGTTCCCGAATTTAAAGAGGTAAAAAATAAGGAGTATATCTACTTTGGTGAGGATAATAACTATCCCGATTACCTTATAGAGTTGTATCTAAGATGTGCGAAACACAATGCTATTATCAATGGCAAGACTAACTACATCTATGGAGGTGGTTTAGTTACTGATGATAAGACCTCAACAGTTAATCAGAAAGCAATTACTCAGAAGTTTATTAGTAAGCTGAAACCTTTTATCAATGACATGATTAAGGATTTTGAGTTATTTAATTCGATTGCAATCGAGATAATATATGATAAATTGGGGAATGAAATCGCTGATTTCGCATATATGCCCATCAGTAAGATCAGAACCAATGCAGATGAATCAGTATACTTCTATTCAAACGATTGGAAACAATCCAAACAGACAGAAGAAAAAACGGGATTTAAAGAGTTAGCACCATTTGATTATGAGAACAAAGTTAAGGGAAGTCAGTTGTTTGTATTTAAGCTGAAGTCACCTAAGAATGGTGTTGATAAGAACGTATATGGTATACCGAATTATATCGGAGCAACATCTGCAATAGAGACAGACATTGAGATATCTAACTTCCATTTGAATAACATCAAATCGGGATTCAGTATGGGACAGATTATATCGTTCAACAATGGAGTTCCTCCAACAGAAGAAGCAAAGAAGCAGATTGAAAGACAGATAAAGCAGAAAGCTACCGGAACAGATAAAGCAGGTGGGTTAGTGATTACGTTCAACGCATCTCAAGATAATGCACCTACAATACAGTCATTCAGTCCGAATGATTTAGATAAGCAGTTCATTGAGATAGGCAAACGAGTTGATCAGGAGATATTCACATCGCATAACATAGTTAGTCCAGTGTTATTTGGGGTATCAACACAAGGAGCATTAGGGCAAAGGAATGAGATGTTAGATGCCTATGAGTTATTCCAATCGACATACATTTCTATCAGACAAGGAATCTTAGAGGATATTATCAATGAGTTCTCTTCTTACTTTGGTATTGCTAATTATATCTACTTTGCTAAATCAACACCATTAAAAAGTAGTATTCCTGAATCATTAATTCAACAAGCATATACACCTCAAGAAGTTAGAGAACTGTTAGGATTAAAACCATTAACACAAGATAAAACACAAGCAGGTCAAGCTGTAATCGATGCAATTAATACATTAAGTCCATTAGTAGCGAATAAGGTTCTCGAAAGTATGACAGCCGATGAGATTAGAGGATTAGTGGGATTAATGCCAACATCAAAACAACCATCATTATTTAGTGCTGAAAAAAAAAAGTGTGAACATCAGTGGTTCGATAACATCGGAATAAAGGCATCTGATTGTACCATCTTATACGAAAGAGATTATGAAGGGCAGAGCGATGAGGATTGTATTGAGACATTTAAGAAAGAGAAATTTGCTGAAGAATTACTGACTAATGAGAAAGCTATTATAGACCTTTTAAGCAAGGATGTATTAACGCCAAGCGAGAGTATCGCAAAGGTATTAAAGATTAGCACAGCCGAAGTAAATGACATCATTACATCATTAGTTGAGAGGGGTTATTTAAGTTCGGGAAGTGAACCAACAAAGAAGGGCGAGAAAGCAAGTGAAGATTCAAAGACTGACAATATCGAAGTTAAGTATCGTTATGGATGGAGAGCAGGATTCGATGCAACAGACAAAAAGAATAGCAGAGATTTCTGTGTTGATTTATTAAACAAAGATAAGTTATACTCACGATCAGAGATTGAAACATTAAACAATGAACAGGGATTAGATGTGTGGGAGTCTAGAGGTGGATGGTGGAATAAAGGCGGTGTAAGTGTTCCATTTTGTAGACATCTTTGGAAACAAGTAGTAATAAAAACAAATTAAAATGGCAGAAATATTATTTATATCAGAGCAGTACATTAAAGATACATCCTATATCGATGAGAATGTAGACATCAAGTTATTGCGTTCAAGTATCTTAGAGACACAAGATATCCGTATCTTATCTATATTAGGCACAGCTTTATACAATGACTTAAAGAGTAAGATCTCTAACAATACAGTCAATTCAACCACTGGCTATAAGACCTTATTAGATACCTATGTATCACCTGCTTTAAAGTATTGGGTGTTACATGATGGAGCGTATATCTTACAGTATAAGATCATGAACAAGGGAGTAGTTACTCGCAGTTCTGAGAATGCTGAGACAATCGGAGTAGCTGAGTTAGATAGATTAATGGCATTCTTTAAGGATAGAGCAGAGTTCTATTCTGATCGTATTACCAGGTACTTATTAGAGAACGATACTACCTATCCATTATACAATGATGCAGGGAATGGTATCGATACAGTTCAACCGGTGGTTAATAATTTTACTCAAGGGTGGTATTTAGGGGAAGGTCTGAATAGTTATGGATTAGATATTGATTATGGTAAACTAAACAATTGCTAAATGAAAAGAGACATATCTAAGAAGGTAGAACAAAAAGTTAAGGACTATTTTATAAAGAAAAAGAATGACATTAAATCAAATAGTTCAGCAGCTTCAAGAAATAGCAAATAATCACCTCCAGGTTAATACATGGGGATTTGGTGACATTTGGGAGATAGCTGCAAGTGGTGACATTCAGTATCCATTAAATTGGGTAACATTAGAAGGAGTGGATGTAAGTACTTCTGCAAAGACAGAGACTTATAAGTTCTCTTTGCTGTTTATGGATGCTGTGAAGAATGGCGAAGTGAACGAGACAGAGGTACTATCGGATCAGTTGAGTATTGCAAAGGATTTCTTAGCACAGTTAAAGCATCCATCTTACGATTGGAACTTTCAGGATAACGTAAGTACATTGGAAGATTTCACAGAAAGATTCGTGGATAGTGTATCGGGATGGAAGATGAGTATAGCTTTTGTTCTGCCATTCACAAGTGATCGATGTGCAATGCCATATGTAGGTAATGTATCACCGAGTGCTGTCTGTCCAGTTGTAACCATATACAGTTCAACCGGAACGATTATAACAACAGTAGCAGCAGGAGGAAGTTACACAACAACAGCAGGAAGCTGTTCAGGAACATATGAAATCTATGTGAACGGGGTATTGAATCAGAGTGGATCATCGACAAATTTTGCAACAGAAACATTTAATATAACTGCATAATGGCATTAACAATAAATCTTACAGGAGTAGAACCTGCATTTGCAAAGAACACAGCTTTTAATAAAAACTTCGGAACATCTTCCGGTGATATTTTATTATTAGGTAGTACAAGTGTAGCGAGTAAAGTATTAGTAACAGATTCTAATAATAAGGTAAAAACAAGTTCTACAACAGAAACACAGCTTAGTTACTTAGATGCTACAAGTTCTATACAGACGCAGTTAGGAGATAAAGTTCCTTATACTGGTGCAGCATCAGATGTTAATTTAGGGGAGTTTGGTATTCAGTTAGGGAATTTGGAATTTGATAATACACCTACAAATCTACCGACAGCAGCAGGTTCAATGTACTACAATGATACTGATGGAACATTAGATTTAAAATTAAAAGGTGGGAATGTAACTTTACAAATCGGTCAAGAGCAAGTAGTAAGAGTAGTTAATAAGACTGCGACAAACATTACTTTATTAGAAGCAAATTATCAAGCGGTAAGAGTAACGGGGTCACAAGGTCAAAGATTAAAAGTAGATTTAGCATTAGCAACAAATGATGTATTATCTGCTGAGACGATAGGATTAGTAACCGAAACAATAGCAAACAACCAAGAAGGATTTATAACTACAAGTGGATTAGTAAGAGGTATTAATACAACGGGAAGTTTACAATCTGAAACGTGGGCAGATGGTGATATACTTTATTTAAGTGGAACAACAGCAGGAAACATAACAAATGTAAAACCTCTATCACCTCTACATTTAATAGTTATTGGTTATGTAGTTTATTCGCATATAACACAAGGTACTATCTATGTTAAGGTAGATAATGGTTATGAACTTGAAGAGCTTCATGACACTTTACTAACAAGTGAAGCAGATAAGGATATTTTAGCATACGAAAGTTCTACAAGTTTGTGGAAGAATAAAACTGCTGCAACATTAGGAATAGTTGAAACAAGTAATTCAGCATTAACAGATACAAGAATAAGAAAGGTATCAGTACAAAGTAACACCGATGCATCAACAAGTGCAACAACAGCGGAGACAGTATTAAAGACTTTATTAGTTCCTACATTAGGAGCAAACACTACGTTAAAAATAATGGCTCAATGTGGTAAGGTAGGAACGGGTTCGAATGCAGTTTTTAAAATGTACTATAATACTACACCTGATTTAAGTGGCTCACCAGTTCAGATTGCATTAAGTAACTTTATTGCAGCATCTTTATTTGCTCCATTCAATAGAGATATAACAAACAAAAATTCAGTAACTGCCAATTCAGTATTTCCTGCTACAGCATCTGCTGCTACCGAAGCATTATCTTCAACAGCAAGAACGGATATAAATATTAATTTGAGTGGTAAATACATTGTAATTACAGGTAAAGCAGGAGTAGTAGGTGATTCAGTTAGAGTAGATAATGCACGTTTATTAATTGAGGAATAATGATAACAATTAAAGCAGTAAAAAATACTATAAAAAGTATTGATGAAAAAGGAAAGACAGTTGAAAACATTGTTGTTTATCCTGAAAGAGAACTAACAGAAAAAGAAAAACAAACCATTATTAGCGTAGATTGTGATGGCGAAAATTATATTTATTTAACTTAAAAACATCTCTCCATTATGACTAAATTATTAGATTACCTTGACGTTCCAGTATTGCATTTTATTGCTATTGCGATTACATTTACCGATATTGAAAATGCTTTAAAATTATTTTCTTTACTATTAGCAATTGGCTATACATTATGGAAATGGAGAAGTGAATTTTTAAAGAAAGGCAAATGAAAAAGAAAACAGAATCCGTTATTACTATAACGAAGGCAAAGAAAAAAGGTGTAGCAAAGAAGCATCCCAATAAAAAGGAAAGCAATAAACCATACAAGGCACAAGGGCGATGAATGATATATCAGACCATATCAGCTATAACGAAGCTACACAATCACCAACAGCTATTAGATTCGGTATTGAGAACATACCTACAGAACATCAGTTGTTTGCGATGAGAATTGTTGCAAATGCTTGTTTTGAACCATTACGCAAATGGTATGGGAAACCTATAAAGATCAATTCATTCTTTAGAAATACATTTCTGAATCAAAAGGTCAATGGAAGTTTGTCCAGTCAGCATTGTAAAGGTGAAGCAATTGATCTGACCGCAGGAAGCAAAGCGGAGAATAAAAAGTTATTCGATTGGTGCAAAGCTAACTTAGTCTTTGATCAGCTTATCAATGAATACGATTACACCTGGATACATATCTCTTTTAGACAAGGTCAGAATAGGAATATGGTAGTGGTAATAAAATAAAAAAGCTAATAACAATTTCCATAAAGTTAACCAATTAGGTAACCTGTTGATTCAGGTACTTGCTTTAATAATAGAAAAGTCAAAGATATGGAAAAACTTAGGGAAATAATCAACAATCTTTTAGATTCTTTTAAAACAAATGCAAACGGATTTTCTGCTCGTAAGATTTCTGCTTTTGTCATTATCGTTATGGTTGTAGTGCTACATATCAAATGGTTTCAGAGTGATAAGTGGGAATATGTGGGTGAGATATTGGCATTAGATTTCGCTTTTGTTTCTGTAGCTTTGGGAATGACCACATACGAAGCAATAAAGAAAAACAATCAACCAAAGGAATAAAGAGTACATTTGCTTAAACCAATACAAAACATATGGGACATTTTAAACGAGTATTCTTCGATATTGAAACATCCTACATGATCGGTTGGTTTTGGAGACCATCATTCAAAACATCTATAACATACGACCAGGTACTTAACGATAGTGCAATTATTTGTATCTGTTACAAGTATGAAGGCAGTCCAAAGATATACCATCTGAAATGGAATAAAGGATGCGATAAAGAGATGATAAAGAAATTTGTTGAGATTATCAACGATAGTGATGAAGTAGTTGGTCACAATTCGGATAGATTCGATTTAAAGTGGATTAGAACACGATGTTTAATTCATGGTCATAAGTCACTACCTGAGTTTAAATCTATCGATACACTAAAGATTTCACGCCAAAAATTTAACTTCCCATCCAACAGATTAGATGCTATCGGCAAGTATTTAGGATTCGGTGGTAAGAAAGATACTGGAGGTATACAATTATGGCATGACATCATTCAAAGAAATAGCAGTAAAGCTATGACATTGATGGTTGAATACTGTAAAAGGGATGTGGAACTATTAGAAAAAGTATATCTAAAGTTAGAAGGATTCGCTAAACCAAAAACACATATCGGCAGATTTATGGATAACGATTCCTGTTCATGTCCGAAATGCGGATGTGAAAAAACTTATCTAAATAAACCTATTATTTTAGCAAGTGGATCTGTTTTGGCGAATATGCATTGTCAGGAATGTAAAAAATACTTTTCAGTTAGTTTAAAAACTTATAATAATCGATGAAAGTAATCAATGACATCCAGTTAGAGATCACGCAGATTATCATTAAAAAGAACAATCTATTGAGCAGAAGGGATATCTGTTTATTTAAGAGAATTATCTTTATTACAAAGATTCTATCCGTATCTGAAGAGACTTACCTTGTAGAGAATAACTATGTAAAATGCTCAGCTTTGTACCTGGATGATGAAGGATGGATTAAAGTAAAGGAAAATTATACTGAACTATCAGAAATGCATTCAGATTGGTTTGATCGTAGCGTTAAGGAAAGTGAAGAGAATCTATCGAATGAGAGTATAAATCCATCCTGCGGAGATAGCACCTGCAATAAACTGCCATAAAAGTACTGTTAATTTTCGTTTTCTGATACTTTTGCCTTGTTCCTCAATCAATCTATCTGCTGACTTGTTTAAGGTCTTTAAATCGACTATAATAGATTCATCTATCTTAACTACATTCTGCAAGGTATCAAATGCAGCTTTATATGCTTTCTCGTTGATTGCTGACTTAATCCATTCGTTCATCTCAGCACCAGTAAAACAATACTTAGCGGTATCCTTTTGAGCGTAAGAATGAATCGATAAAGATAAGGCGAGTACTATCAGAATTAGTGTAGTGGGTTTCTTCATTGGCTGAGGTGTTGAATATGTTTGTGATGTTTACTTTTGATTTCTCTCTGATGATCTCCTTGTCATGGATTATACGAATGGTACTATCCTTTACTTTTATGTATGTCTTATACTCGTTTTTTGTAGGATCAGGCATTTTAGTTAGGTACATGAATATAACTATAGCTATAATTCCGATGTAGATGTAATCTCGTTTCATTACTCTTGTTTAAATATTTGTTTATAGTATTCCTCTGCTGTTTTATCTGTGCTATATTTGCCTTCGTTATATGCATCCCAATAAGCATTTATTATCTGCACTTTCTCCATTGCTTTGGCGTGATGAATAACAGTTGATAATTCCTTTCCACTATGCAATTGTTCTATCAACCATTCTACTGCTGTTTGTTTCATTAGTCTTGTTTGTTTAGTATTTCTTTTAACTGCTTAAATATACTTTCGTTTTGCTCTCCCCAATACATATCACATTTGCCATCCTTAATAGGAGATTCCATAAAGTAAGATTGCATCATTGATTCCTCAGATGTGTATCTTTTGCACTGGTCTTTGATTGGGCAGTTTACACCTCTGCATTTGGTTATGTCGCTCATTTATCTATAATTAGAATATAATACTTCTGTGTATTTGCTTTGTCTCGTTTCCCAATTGGAAACTTCTTCCTTTGTGAATATTTCGTAGTGTGCAATATTATCAATGAACTTTATCATCCAATAGAAATCTGATTGTTTTTTTGTAACATCTAAAAATGCTTTCTTATTAATATACCAATCAGTAGAATGAGATGATACTGCTTTAACATCAATAGTTATATTACCATCTAAAATTATATCACATTCTTTTACTGGATAGTTTACTTCTGATTTATTTCTTTTGTATACTCTATTTTGTTTTTCTAAAACTTCGCATACTGCTAACTCACCCATTGCACCTAATATATCAATTTGTAACTCATTTGTTCTGATCTGAGCAATTGGTCTCAATCTTTTGTTATTGTTTTCGTATAGTCTTTTTCCTTCGATTTCAGCTAATGCCCGAATCTCTTTGCTGACTGTAGTGTAGTTCATAGTTTTATTTTTAAATGCATTGTAACAAACCTTGTGTTATAGTGCAAAATTAAGTTATGATTAATGGTTATACCCTTTCTATTGTAAAACAAATGTAAGGATATAACCTTGTTAGTGATAGTTAATGTTTTACATATTAGACAAAATGCGTTTTTTTGTTTGTAATATCCAACATTATAGCTAATAATCAGGGTTAATGTTAGTTATTTTATACATAGAATTAGGGTAACTGGTCGCAAATATATGCTATATTTCGGACAGATAATCAATAAAGCAATAATAGTGAAAGATAAACTCATCAAAGTTATGAACTAACCAATACTGACCTCCTGCATTCTCTATGGCATTCTGATACTTTATCTGATCCAGTGACTGTTTGTCTTTCATCTTAACCTCAATCTTTACACTTCTGCCTTGAATCGTTGCAGAGATATCAGCACTTCCTTTCTGCCCTGTTCCTTTCTGCCATTCTACACTACCTATCATTCGCTTCTGTCCTAATGCATCAGATACTACCTTTGTCTTATCAATCATTCTGCCAGTAGTATTAATTCGCTCAGCTTGTCCTCCATGCAGATTGATCCAGGCAATTACGCACTTCGTTAATCCATTGGCGGTCTTATCGGTAAACTTAGTTAGCGGAATGTATGCAGGAGGCATTGATGGATACTTCTTGCATTCCTCTGAATGCTTAAGTTCTATTAGTTTTTTCAGCATTTCAAATATTTATAAATCATTTGTAAACTTACACCTAATAACTCAGCAAGATCCTTTTTATCAATATCAGGATTAGACTTTAATATCTCTATACATTTCTCTTTGTTAGTCTTGTCCTTATGATTAAACATTACCTTCTTTGCATCATTCTTTACAGCAGAATCAATCTTAATCTTCTTTGCCATATTAACAAAATACTTACTCAGCTTCTCTGCTTTCAATACACTATCTTTACTTATCGATAGCATTTCTCCTTTATGACAATCATAGTAATCAAATAGATGAATCATTAATGCAAATCTCGGAATGTATGACTTCTGTTTTGGCAGCATCGACTTCATGTATTCATTCTCAAATTCGCTGTTTTGAACTTTGGTAATCTCATTGAATATCCTCTTCCATTCTTTTTTAGCTTCAGTATCAAATTTGCAAATGTAAGATTGAATCTCACCTTCATTAGTATACTCAATTAATTCTCTCTTTACTACTTGATAGAAGGTAACAATGTAATCATTATACCAGGTTAATATATCTTCAGACATCTCATTCTCATTGTAGTGATCAACCTCCAGTTCAGGAAAACAAGTAAGCATCCTATCAATGAATCCATTATCTTTATTCTCTTCAGTAAAGAATTGCGTTAAAATAGATGGTTGTATACCTCCCAATACCGGAATGATTGGACTTTCTACAAATGAACTCTTAGCTGTCTTTCTGTTTAATGTTATTCCTTTGTTTGACCAGGATGATAACCAAAACTCTAAGTCTGATCCTGCTCTATACTTGTTCATGTCCTTAAACCATCCTGCTAACTCATCCTTAAATACACCTACACTATTCTTATTCTCTTCATGCAGTTCAATTAATGCTTCTTGAGTGATGTCATTAACGATAAACTGCGTCTTAAATGGCTTCTTAATCTCTTCAGTATATTCCTTTTCTTTCTTATCTAACTCAACAAATGCCTCATATTTTTTGTACTGCTTAATGAATGTCTTTATTTCTGTATTGTTCAGCTTCGATAATGGTTGTATGATGTGAGATATACTCGGAGTCTTTCCGATACCTGCCTTACCTACAATACTTATCCATACATTGACTGATTCAATCCATCCCGACTTAACCTGAATCTTAAAACTATTACCGATGATTACAGATATTAGCCATAACAATGAGCATCCCATAAAATCGATTGAACTGTCTAATGTCTTATTACATTCAAGCAGGTAGTTCTGTATTCTAATCGGGAAGATCTCAATAGGGAACTGGAGGTCTTTCTTATCAATCTTAATAACTCTACTCAATGTCTCTACTTCCTTAATTACTCTGCTACCATATCCTTTTGAATAAAGTTCCTTAGCAGATGCACTCCAGTCTCCTTTGTGATATTTATAGGTATAGACTGCAAATGGATTCAATCCTTTTTCATTAGGATACTGTGTTCCGGTAGTGAATAAGAACATTAAGTCCTTATCATGGAATAAGTATCCGCTATGAGCAGATGTCGCTCCATGTCTCCGAATAATGGTCTTGTTAGATAGCTTCTTAATTACATCGAACTCATCCTCTATCAATTCCCATACAGATGTCCTGGTGTTATAATCATCCCATACAGATACAGATACATTAATCGATTGCTTATGAACCTTATGATCAATCTTCACCTCATCCTCAATATGGTTATAGTACTTACTACATTGAAACAGTACTTCTCTATCCTTAATGGATATTTCTGATATCTGAGTATAGTTTTTCTTAGAGATGCAGTTATCATAAATAAAAACATAACCTGCCTTCCCTCTCGTTTCAATAATTGCTTCTTTATAATCCTTTAACTTAGCAATCTTCTGATTTCCTCCGATCTCCTCGCATTTGTAAAGAATGTGGTATCCATTGTTTACTGTCTTATAGATGACAAATTTGGTATCGAAATCATCAATATTATCATTCAAAAAGGAAATGTACTCATTCCAAAAGTCCTGCTGCATTTTTAACGATGGTAGAATCTTTAAATCAATATCGATAACTTCCAGGTTATTATAACCGGTGCAGATACCAAATCCTTTTGTTGTATCTAAATTATAGTTCCTTTCCAAATCATTCTTTGTAATCTGCTCTGTTTGGTATTTCTTCCATTGAACATTAGGTACTTTCTTATCTCCAATAGTAATGATAGACAAGTCATGATCAAGTAATTTGTTAAGATATGATAGGGATATTTTTTTCATAGTTTTTATAGTAGATTGCAATGATACAAAAATATTTCGATTTTAAACTCTTTAAACCAATTTTAAACCAAACATTTCAATGTTAATAGGCATTTACAGGTTTTTAAACCAGGTACAGGTTTAAAGTGTAAAATCAATATTTTTTTTTCAGAAATTTATTTTATTTTATTTTTCTGTTTTTAAACCATAAAGGTTTAAAGTATTGATTCTATTGCCTTATATCGTTTTTTTTGGTTTAAAATGGTTTAAAAAGTTTAAACCATAATAAAACCTATAAATTTCTTTTATAGGTCTTATTATTAGTTACTTACCTAAAAAGGCATATCATCTACTATTGGAGCAGGTAATGATTTTATGGTCGGTGCTGTACCAATTACTTCTACTTTCCAACATTCAATTGTATTAAAGTACTTTACTTCACCTTTTGGACTCATCCATTCCTTGCCTCTTAAATTAATCTCTAAGGATACTTCTGTTCCGACTGATAGATTATCAAGCATAACACATTTATCATTCGTACATTGTACTGAGATGTGCTGCGGATACGTTGGATTGTCATTGGTGGTAATCACCAATTCTCTTTTCTTGAACTTATCGGATACCTGTTCTGTTTGTCCGACTAACTTTACTTTGCCTTTTAGATTCATTTTTTTTGTTTTTAGTTAATTTTACCTAATTTATTATTAATTTTACTTGCATACTCATCAAGGTACTCTCGGCATTTTACAACCTTGTCAATAATCTCCTGGACTAATTGGGAATCTGATTCCACATTATACGCAGTCCATCTTTCCTCAATCGGCATATCTGAGTAGATCACCTCATTACCAAAGTTACATTCTTCCGGTGTATCACATAGACCATAGAATAGAATAGCTTTTGGTTTATTGTACAGTTCCATGTATCCTCTTAACTGCCACTCGTAATCCTTATCTAATCCATTACAAGCTGCATGAAGTCCTTTTCTGTTCCATACCGACTTAACATCAACAATGGTATCATCTAACTGCACATCGCAAGTACCAGTAAAGTATTCATCTTCCTTATGTTCATCGTTCTTAAATGCTAATCCTTTGTCTAAGACAGATGCCATTAAGTCAATACATTCAATCTCAACCATGTTGCCCTTATCGAAGTATTTAGAATGGATTTCTTCATTATCATTGGCGTACCAGTTCTCTAAGTATGTTTTGCATCCTGCTGATAATTCTCCTTTAACCTTAGCATTGGACATAATTTGTCCAATTGCTGAGCATCTGATCTTAAATAATCGCATCTCTTACCTCCTTACTTAACTTGTATTTCGTTTCTACTTGCTCAATCGTAGCTTTGCCATTTGTGATTGCATCCTTTACTTTGATGAAGTTTGGACTGTCTAAGATCAGATCAGGCAATGTCTTAAGTACTTTCTCAGATTTGATACGCAATGCATCAATAAACTCTCCGAATGCTTTAATCTTAATCACCACTAACTTGAATGATGTTCCAATCCATTTCTCTACATAAGGAGATCCGCTAAGATTAGTCAGCATTTTACTGTTGGTGGCATTCATGATCATCGGTTTGTAACCTTCAGTAAAGTGAACGATGGTATGTTCTTCAGTTCCTTCCTGACCTTTAACCATTTCTCGTTTTACATCTTTAACTGTTACGATACGTTCCTCGCCAGGTTGAAAGTCATACGATCCTAAGTATAACGGATTCTGTAATTTTTTCCAATGTGTTAGTTGTTTTTCCATAGTTTTTAAAAATATAAACCCCTAATTAATAAAGCCGAACCGCCAAGAACTGCAATATCAAAAAGGGGTAGTTAGTTAGTTTAGATTTCATTTTGGCGATTCTTTGACAAATGTAATTAAATAATTAGATTAATCAATAGTTAATTGTGTGTTTTCTTTTTTAAATCTATTGTTAGCTTCCTTCATATTTAAAATAGCTTGTTTATAATAACTATCTTTTAATTCAATTCCAATAGCTTTACGACCCATTGAAACAGGACTAAAAACCTCGCTACCTACACCCATAAAAGGGGTTAAAACAACTTCGTTAGGATTTGAATACAATTCAACAATACGATCAATAACATCTAATTGCAATGGATGTACGTGTTTTTCGTCATCTTCTTCACGTGAATCTCTAAATGGTAATACATTATCTATTCTAATATCATCCCATACAGATGATGCGTATCGTTGCCAAATATAATGATTTAATTTAGTTATTTTATTATCTTCATTAATTATGTTTAAATGTTTCCATAATTGATCTTCATTAAATTCAGTTCCATTAGCATTATTCCATGCCCTTAAAATATTTGGTAAAATAGGTATTTCTCCTGCATAATGATTTATTCCAAATGGATGAGTTACCGGTACTTCATTTATTCCTTTTTTAGTAAAAATTAATACATAGTCAGGCATTGCAGTAAAACATTTTGTACTATCTTCTACAATAAATTTATGCATTAAAGATTGAACCATTGTACGCATTCTAACCTTCAAAGGTTCTTTCCAAATAGTAATACGATTTCTATATTCAAATCCATATTTAGTATGCAATCTTATTATTTCATTAGGGAAATCCCATAATCTACAAGTATTATCAAATACATCAGTACAATGAACAGCAGATATTCTACCAGGTTTAGTTACCCTTGCAATTTCTTTTATTAAAAATTCATATTGATCTAAAAACTGCTCTTTACTTTCACAATTAGAAAAGTCATTTTCTGAACTTGAATAGTTATAAAGACCTGCAAAAGGAGGACTATAAACTGATAAATCAATACTTTCATCTTTCAATGTTGGCATTACTAACATACAATCACTATTATAGATTGCGTAATTTTCTGTAACCGTTTGGTCTTTTACTTTGTTTTCCATTTTTTTTAGTTTATAAATTTAGGTTTAATTAATTCTTTATTAAATTCTTTTGTATTATTAATAAAAGAACTGTTTACATTTTTTGTTAAGTTTTCATGTAATTCAATTGCTTTTTTTGTTTTTTGTTGTAGAGCTTCTAATACTCTTGTTTGTCCATCTGAAATTACCATATCAATTGTAACATCATTTTTTTGTCCAAACCTCCAAAACCTTCTTATAGATTGATAGTATTGTTCGTAACTCCATGTAGGGAAAAATACTGAATGATTACAATGTTGCCAATTTAATCCCATTGAAGTCATCTTTGCTTTTGTGATAATTCTTTTAATATCACCTTTTGCAAATGCTAAAAGTATTTCCTCTTTGCGTTCAATAGATTGACTTCCTATTATTTCGACAGCATATTTATCAGAATGTTTTAAAATAGTACTTTCATTATTTGTATTACACCAATAAACAGAAGTCTTTCCACTTGCTAATTCAATAGCTTTTTCACATCTTTTATCCTCTGTTTGTTTTTGTTCTAATCTAACTTCGGTCATACTTTTAGCAATTGGAACAAACATAGTAGTCTGTCCATTTATATCAAACATTGATTGATTTTCAATAATATGTTTATTTACTATTAATTTAGGTAAATTATAACGATCATTACTAAATCCTAAATCGCTCGGCATTTTAACCATAATTGACCATTGATTTACCCATGCAAAAAAATCCTTTTCAGCGTGTGGTTTTAAATAAAATTTCTCTCCTATATTTCTATTTGTAGAATCAACTGAATTTTGATTGTTTTTAAAGAACTTACCTAACATATCCATGTAACCCATATATCCTAACGCTTCAGAACTTGTTCCTAATTCTATAAAGTCATTAGGGGAAGGTGTTGCAGTAGATAGATACCTGTAAGGAATTTTTTTAACAAATGCAGTAACCTGACCTTTAATTTTGCCATCAAAATTTTTAAGTATTGAACTTTCATCTAAAATAACACCTATAAAATCATTGCTATCAAAATAATGTAACCTCTCATAATTACAAATAACAATTTTTTTAGTATGCTTACCATCTTTTGAATATTCAATGTCATCTATTCCTAACTTTTCAGCTTCTAAAATAAACTGAAAAGCAACTGCTAAAGGAGTTAAAATTAATACTTTTTTATTAGTATGGTTAATAATATTTTTAGCAATAGATAACTGAATTAAAGTTTTACCTAATCCAGTATCTGCAAAAATTGCCATTCTACCCTTTGTAATAGCTTTATCAATTATGTATTTTTGAAAATCAAAAGCAATATCAGGAATGTAATTTGCTTCAAATCCAAAGTTACCTATTGAATGTTTTTTGTTTTTAATAAAATCTTCGTAATTCATAGTTTTTGTTTTTAAATTAATTAATAAATAATGAACTGTAATATTCTACACTAAAATAAGAGATAAAGTGTGAATCTGTTTCGGCATTATACCGGATGTGAGCATTCGGAAATGTCTTTTGTATTTCCTTTAGTTGTGCGATCATTTCTTGCATCTTCCTACAATATCATATTCGTTAATACAAAAGATGGTAACTGAATCGCAATACTGCTGATACTTTAAAACATACTCAATCTTTACTGCTTTGATCTGTTCTGCTGATTCTTTGCTTTTGTTGATGTAACTTCCTGCATAGATCATGGTAATTAAGATTACAAGTAGTAACCACTGGAGGTCTTTCTTCATGCACAAAAAGTTGAACAGATGAATGCCTTATTGTCAATCGTGCTATCTGTAGGATCATTCTTAATAGTTTCTAATAAATCTCTTTCTATTAAATAACTTTGAGCAATCCGTTCTGCCTTATCGTTTCCTCTGAGAGTAGCTGAATGAATAGTAAAGTCCTCATACTTATTCTTTACATACTTATACGATAACTTGAGATGCTTTGCTGTTGTTTCAGGTGTCATGCCTTTAAGATAGCAATCGTATACCTGTTGCTGTGAATTTGCTTGTGTTATTTTAGTCATTTATCGTTAGTTTATCTAAACAATCTGAACATACATCGATTGCTTTTAGGTTTATCATTAAAATGTGCAAATCCCATTGGCAACATTCTTTTCCGCATTCATGACATTTCGTATCATTCTCGGTAGGTGTATCTAACTTCCAGTCATCGTAACTCATATTAGGTTCTCCTCTCTTAAAGTCATCATTTGACAGAATGTAAACTCACCATCCTTAAGTCTCGAATACAATGTACTTCTGCTAATGTTAAGCATCATTGATATTGCTTTCTTACTGATGCCTTTCTTCTTAATGGATTTCTCCAGTACTTTTCCGTAGTTTATCTCTCTCATTAGTATTCAATTAAATGGGTTTCTCTTCTGTACTTCATTTGGCTTTTTACATGGATAGTTACTTTATCCTTACTGAAGTAGAACAGTCTTTCTTCATTGCCGAACATCTCAAATGGTTCGTATACTTTAACATTGTAATCTGCGGCTAATAGCTTTAGAATGTTATCATTTGCTACAAAGATTTTAGCTGTAATACCTTCGACATCTAATGTGTTAAGTAGTGTGATCAGCTCGTTAATTTTGATTTGTGTTTCTGTTTTTGTCATAGTTTTTGATTGTTTTGGTTAATGATTGATTATTTCTGTTTTTAATGTATTTCATCCATGCAGAGTAACTTATGAATCTGTGGTCAGGATGTGTGGTGGATTGTATTAGTATCATAGTTTGTTTGTTTGATTAGATGATTTCTTCAATAGTTCTAAAACTTCTTCATATATTTTAATTTTATATTTTCGTTCTTCACTATATTCATTTGCCATAACACCTCCTCCACTTTTATTACACCTATAATGCTCTTCTTTTTTGCGTTCAATTTCTTTTTCTAATAAACTAATAGCTTTTTTCATATTTATATTTATAAATTTATATTTCTACCAAATAAGTAATGTATCTTTTTCTAAAGTTCCACAGATATGGAAAGACATACTATCATAATGTGATAAATCAATACTTGCCAAGTAATTAATGGCATTTAATGGTGTCATGTCTTCTTCATCCTTAATCACAATATTTTTGTATTCTGGATGTTGTGCGATGTAGCGAATTAAATCTAATACTTTCATTTGTTTAGGGTTTTAAATTATTTGTTTGATTTTGATAGGACAAATGTATATCTTATTTACATTCGCCCGACATAAGTGTATAAAAATAATTATAACTGACTGATAATCAGCGAGAAAAAATGCAAAATAATTTGGAATATATAGCAGATATCTGTTTTTTCTTATTTTATTAGGTATCTTTGAATGTGAAAAGAAACGATATACTTCTGTTTATCTACAATTCTAAAGCTGTCAAGTCATCTGCAATCCGCATTACCAAAGGAGATGACCTATATAATGACCTCTTATCTGAACTGTTGATTATCGTTGCTGAGATGGATATTGAATACCTGGTTAATCTTTATAATAAAAAGACATTAGAGATATACTGTTATAAGATAATGTACTACCAATATACTCAACCTCACATGGCTTTCTACAAGAAATATAGAAGCTGCGAAACAACAACAAAAGGAGAAGTATACGAAGATGATAACATTGATCAGATACATTCAGATGTAGTATTACTGATGAATAAGATAGAAAAGAAGATAGCACAGAAGAGATTTCCGACAGAGTTCAGATTGCTTGAACTGTACGTTGAGCATGGTACTTATAGGAAGGTGGGATCATTGGTGGGTATATCGTTTAAGACAGTCCAGTACATGGTTAAAAATATAACAGAAAAAATAAAAACACAATATGATATTAGTTGTAACAAGTAGCAGAATAACAGGTCTGCAATACCACAGACAGATAGTTCCTTTTGCATCATTAGGGATTGATGTAGAATTTACCTATAATGAATCTGAACTAACAGATGACTATTTAAAGAAGTTTAAATGTATATCCTTCCTGCGAGAGATCAAGTCTGATGTGACCAGGTACAAACGATTAGGATTAAAAGTACATTTTGACATTGATGACTATTGGGTACTACCAAAGAATCACAGTCTCTATCTTCAGTATAAGAATAATGGATATGGTGAAAATACTATACAAGCATTAAAGGATGCTGACTTTATTACTACTACTACTAACTACTTAGCAAGTAGAATAAGAGAGTACAATCAGAATGTGTATGTATTAGCGAATGCCATTAATACTGATGAGGAACAATGGCAACCGAATCCGATAGAGACAACACATAACAGAATGAGATTCGGATATGTAGCAGGAGTTCATCATGTTGCTGATGTAGAGATGTTGTATCCTGAACTTATGAAGCTGTATAAAGATGAAACGATTAGGAATAAATGGCAGCTATTGACAGCAGGTTATAACTTCAACCAGGATGCGAAGGGTGAGATAACACCGAATCCATATTACAAGTATATTGAGCAGTGCTTTACTGGAGGGTATCATTTATTGAACTTGAACTATAGAGAGTTACTTATGTCGAATCGAGTATTAGAGTTCAAAGATATGGATGAACCATACATGAGACTAAATGGAATGCCGATCTTAGATTATGGTAAGCTATACGATTCTATTGATGTGGCATTAGTTCCATTGATCAGCACAGAATTTAACCGGAACAAATCGCAGCTTAAACTAATCGAAGCAGGATTTAAGAAGAAAGCGGTGATAGTCTCCAATGTTATACCTTATCGTGATGATATTACTCTGCACAATGTATTAGTATCTGCCGATAAGAAATGGAAGGATAACATTAAGTACCTGGTAAAGAATCCGAATAAAGTAGAAGATTTAAAAGAGAAGCTATTTGAGTATGTATCGGCAAGGTATGACATTAAGATAGTGAATGTAGAACGTAAACAGATATTTGATAGATGGTTAGCATAGGAATAGGGATAACTACTTACAATCGACCTGAGTGTTTAAAGGAGTGTTTACAGCATATCTATAAACATACCTTTACAGATAATGTAAAGTTTTATGTAGCAACAGATACCGATGAAGATCGTAGAGGTGTAGCATTTAGAAAGAATGAATGTCTCAGATCTTTAAAGAATTGTGACCATATCTTCCTATTCGATGATGACTGCTATCCGATTAAGGATGGATGGATTGAGTTCTTTATTAATGCAAACAAAGAGCATTTATTATATCTAAATAAGAATCATGTGCAGTTATCTACGGATGGACATTGCAGTTACTATCATGAATGTGGTGGTGTATTCATGTATATCAGGAAGGATGCATTAGATAGGGTAGGTGCATTTGATGAAAAATTCATGCATTTCGGCTTTGAACATGCAGATTATTCAATACGAATTTTAGGAGAACGTCATGCCTATCCCATGCTGAATGGTACTGATAACTATATCTATTCAAAGGATTATTCAGATTACTTATTCCATAGTTCTTCAATCTCTATTTTAGAGAGGAATCAACACATAAAAAATAATTGGGATAAATTCTTCAATGAACCTATTAAAAGTGTATTTTTGCCATTATGAAGATTCTATTGAAATATACTTCGAGATCAAGACGATCTAACTTTCTTAGAGGGTATGATTCTATATTGGATAAAATAGCTAACAGAGAGGATTATCATGTACTGATCTCAGTTGATAAAGATGACCAAAGTATGTATCCTCTTCCGGTGTTAGATGGTAACCATACCTTTGTAGTGGGTAACAGTAAGAATAAGATTGATGCTATCAACAGAGACATTAATCAGTTCGATTATGACTTTGATATTCTTATTAATATGTCTGATGATATGATCTTCACTAAGAAGGGATTCGATGATATTATTCGTGCTGAATTTTACAAAGACCTGAATCAGTACATTCACTTTAACGATGGTAATCAGAAAGACAATGTATGTACAATGCACATCGTAGGAAGAGAATATTATAACAGATTTAAGTACATTTATCATCCCGAATACATATCTTTATGGTGCGATGTTGAGAATGACATTGTAGCGAAGCAGTTAGGATGTTACAAGTACATGGGTGATAACCTTAAACTATTTAGACATCTTCATCCTGCATGGGGGTTAGCACCTCAAGATGCATTAAGTATTAAGACAGAGGATAGAGTATTGTGGATAGCAGATGAATTGACATTTAACAAACGTAAAAGAAAGAACTTTGGACTATAAACTATCAATCCTTATCCCGACATTACAGTCAAGAGAAGCTACACTACTCAAGACTGTTAATCTACTCAATAGACAGATAGTAGATTGCAATGCATTTAAAGACATTGAGATAGTTATCGATACAGATAACAGAGAAACACCAACAGGAGAAAAAAGGAATAGACTAATAGAAAAAGCAAAGGGTAAGTATGTTGTATTCTTTGATGATGATGATGAACCTTTGGAATCCTATATATTTTTAATCATGTGTGCGATTGACAATGATCCTGATGTGATTCCTATCAATGGGTACATAACTACCAATGGTCATAGCTTAGTTCATTGGGATATGGGATTAAACTTTAACTATGGATCAAAAGTAGTTGATGGCAAATTAATTTATGAAAGATTCCCTAATCACCTTGCACCAATGAAAAAAGAACTGATTAAAGACTTTAAGTTCTTACCGATAACTATCGGTGAGGATTACGAATGGGCAAAGAGAATACACGATGCGAAAGTATTAAAGACAGAGCAGCGAATAAAAACACCGATTTATCATTATAAATTTATACAAAATAAATAACCATGTACTCTCAGAATCAAGAAGAACTATACATCCTTAATCACTTTAAAGATAGGACAGGTATATTCCTGGATTTAGGAGCGTATGATGGTAAAGACCTATCCAACACAAGAGCATTGATGGAGAAAGGTTGGCAGGGAGTATGCTTCGAACCTAATCCTAATGTATTCGAAAGACTTGCAAATAACTGTTTAGATTACAAGTATGTCTATTGTTATGAGTTAGCGATGGGAACTTTAAACGGAACATTTGATCTGAATGCAAACGATACTTATTACTCTACCTTAATCGATAGCGAGATGGGTAGATGGGATGGTACTTATACATTCAAGACTGTAGAATGTGAAGTTATAACCTTTGAACATTTTATGCTTACAAGTCCATTTAGATACTACGATTTTATTTCTATTGATTGTGAAGGTATCGACTATGAGATTCTTACTCAGATAGACTTAGATAGAGTTCAATGTTCAATGATCTGCATAGAAACCAATGGCAAAGAGACACAGAAGTACATTGATTACATTAACAAGTTCAATGGCTTTAAGGTAGTTCATGTTAATGCTGAGAACCTAATAATGGCACGATGAAGTTAAGTATACTAATAGCTACAGTTAAAGAAAGACAAGAGAAGTTTAATCTGTTGTTTAATCGCATTGTATCACTTGTAATCGATTATGATGGGGTTGAGGTGTTATACAACAATGCTCCTCGTTATGATGAACCTAATGGATTAACTGTAGGAGAAAAAAGACAGGCATTAATCGATGTTGCTTCCGGTAAGTATATCATGTTTGTCGATGATGATGATGATGTACTGGATAACTTTATCGAATCGTTATATCCTTTGCTTGATCATGATGTAGATGTTATAAATGCAGATGTGTTAGCTTATATCGATGGTGTTGGACATATTATTGATCAGTCTATCTATCATGAATCAGAACAGCTTAATGATGGAATTACAAAAAGGTATCCTTCAGTTATGTCTGTATGGAATAGAGAACTGACAAAGAAAGCAAGATTCAAACCTTTAAACAATGGAGAGGACTTTGACTGGACTAAGCAGATGAATCCGCAGTCTGAGATTAAAGTACATTTAATATGGCAAATCTATAACTATTCATCTGTAAATAATATAGCAAGTAAAGCTACCAGGATGTGTGTAGTTACATTTAGCAATACTGAACGATATAACAAGTTAGCACATAGAATGAGAGAAAGCGTGAAACCTTATGGTATCGATTTCATTCATTACACTAACTATTCAGAAATCAATTGTAAGTCACATTCTGAGTATCCTTATGCATTCAAACCTTACTCAATACAGAAAGCAAGGGAGCAAGGATATAATCTTATCTTATGGCTTGATTCAGCTATTTACTTAACAAAGAATCCAAGTGAAGTATTCCAATACATCAAAGATAATGGTGTAATGCTATTCGATAACATCGGCTTCTCCATTGCTTCATTTACTCATAATGAATGTTTAGCACATTTTGGAATGCATAGAAAGGATGCTGAGAACTATAAGATGGTCATGGCTTGTGCTATGGGGTTTAATTTCAATACAAAGATAGGCACAGATACATTCAATGAATACTTAGGATTCGCTCATACAAATGCTTATCAAGGGAATTGGCATGAACATCGACACGATCAATCTGTTATCTCATGTATTGCTCAGCAGAAAGGCATTGAACTGTTACATCCGAGTAGAACATTCATAGCTTATGAGGGTAATGAAGGGATGAAACCTCATGCAGAATCAGTATGTTTAATTTCTAATGGATAAATATTGCACAAAATCAATAATTAATATACTATAAGATGACAGAAGAACAATACAATGAATGTCAAAAGTACAGAGGGGTTATAAATCTCTTTGTTACTTCAGGACAATGTATAGGAGGATTAGATGGGTTATTTGATTACTATGGTGTAAGAGGTCAAGACAGATCATGTCCTTCCTGCATCAGTCAGTTCTTACTTAACAGACATTCTGAACTAATACAATACGAACAAGATAACAATCTGTAAGGTAGCATGATAACAATCTGTAAAGTATGTGCTATAATGGATCAGAATATCATTCCGAAAGAATGTGAATGGTGTGAGTTATGCTCTTCGTTCATCTGTAAAGAATGCAAACCTAATCTTATAAGAAGAGGTATGGCAATGATAAAATTAAAACTTAGTATTAATGGAAAGTAAGTTTGAATCTTATTCAGATTATCCCGATAGCGTAAAAAATAACGCAAAGTCTGCTCTCGATTATGCAAATAAGAATGGGTGGGGTTCATGTGGTACTGAGGTAGGTAAGATCAGAGCGAATCAGTTAGCCAAAGGAGAACCTATATCGGTTGATACTATACAGAGAATGTACTCATATCTTTCAAGACATGAAGTTGATCTTAATAGTTCAAAGACTTATTCTGATGGATGCGGTAAGTTAATGTATGATTCATGGGGTGGTTTATCTGCTAAGTCCTGGTCACATAACAAGCTGAAAGAGTTAGGTCTTATTGAGATGGTTGATGAATCCTTCGCTGATGAGAATAGGGTATCGTTCAATTATGATAATACTCTATCAACAGCCAAAGGTCAAGAACTTGTTAAGAAGAAGATTAAAGAGGGTAAGATAGTATACATTATATCATCGAGACATTTTGTATCTTCAATGATGAGTACAGCGAAAGAGTTAGGTATTCCATTAAGAAGAGTATTTGCAATGGGAAGCAATCAAGCAAAGATTAAGAAAGTATATAAGTTAAAGGTATCAGAACATTACGATAGAAATATGGATGTTGTTAATCAGTTAAAAGGAATAGGGAAGGTAATATAATGGCAGCACCAAAGATAAACTACTTTAAGTTAGGTAATAATGGAGGGAGACCTCGTATCTATCCTACACCTGAATTATTAGAAGAGAAGTGTATTGAATACTTTGAGTATTGTGTTACTGAGAAGCAGATAATAACTATTACAGGATTATGCTTATACTTAGGTATACATAGAGATACTTTGAATGGATGGAGAAAAGAAAGTAATCAGTTTTCCGACACAATAAAAAGAGCAATCGACTGTGTACTCATAGCATACGAGACCAAGTTAGATACGTTTACCTTTGGTGGTGCTATCTTCGCCTTGAAGAACATCGATAAAGAGAACTGGAAAGATAAGACAGAGCAAGAAGTAAACCAAACCAATACAAATGTCACAGCCAGTTTCGGTGCAACTGTACAGTCCCCATCAGAATCAGCAGATGATTCACGAATCGATAGCTAATGGACATCATAAGTACTATGTGTTATCTATCGGTAGACAGTTCGGCAAATCTTTGTTGGCTGTCAATCAGGTACTATATTGGTTTTTTAATGTACCGAACTGTAAGATAGGATGGGTATCACCAATCTACAAACAATCAAAGAAAGTATTTAAAGATATAGAGAATGCCTTTGCAGAGAATCCACAAGTATTCAAGAGTAAGAACGGAACTGAACTTACTTTTAGTTCGCATAAAAATAGTACTATTGAGTTCTTCAGTGCTGAGCGGTATGATAATATTCGTGGGTTTACCTTTGACTATCTGGTATGTGATGAGTTCGCTTTTATGGACAATGAGGCATGGACTGAGGTACTTCGTGCAACAGTTCTTGTTCGTGGCAAGAAAGTTCTACTAATATCAACACCAAAGGGTAAGAATCACTTCCATCAGATATTCAACCTTGAGAATCAGAACAGTCAGTACAAGTCCTTTCAGATGACATCGTATGATAATCCATTAATCAATCCGACTGAGATAGATGATGCGAGATCAACATTACCTGATCATGTGTTTCGCCAGGAGTACATGGCTGAGTTCGTGGATGGTGGTGCAGGACTATTCAATGATCTAACATTGATCACCAAATCAGATAGAACTAATCGGATGTATGCAGGATTAGATATAGGTAGAGCAGATGACTATACTGTTCTGTCAGTATTCAATGAGACCGGAGAGATGCATTACATTGAGAGATGGAATAAAGATACCTGGTCAAATATCATCGGCAAGGTAATAGCAAGAATAAACGAGTTTAGCTGTAGCACATTTGTTGAGGTGAATGGTATCGGTGATCCTATCTTTGAGCAGCTAAGAGATAGAGTGAATGATAGTGGTTTAATTATACCATTCCTTACCACATCAAAGAGTAAGCAGGATATTATTGAGCAGTTAGTAGTAGCGAATCAGAATAAAGAAGTAAAGATGTTAGATAGAGACTGGCTTATTAAGGAGTTAGAACTATTCACATACGAATATAATCCTAAGACTAAGTCAGTCAGGTACTCAGCACCTAATGGATTCCATGATGATGCTGTAATGGCAACAGCTATCGGATACCATTCCCTAAAAACAAATAAACATTCCGGTATTTATCATATTGTTTAAGTTGCACAAATCGATTCAATCTTATACTTATAGTTATGGAATGGAAAGATATAAACATTAAGCAGTACCAGGATCTCTGCAAAGAGATTGATGAGGATTATACTGATGATCTCGAAAGGTCAATCGGTATCCTGGCAACATTAACAGATAAGTCAATAGCTTACTACACNGATGAGATTCCNTTAAACAAGCTGAAAGAGAAGCTGATGGAAGTAACATTCATTAAGGAGAAACCAAAACANCAGAAGATACATTCAAAGGTAAGGATAGGTAAGAAACGATTCCGATTCAATCTTAACATGCGTAGTGTATCAGCAGGTCAGTACATTGACTTAACTGAACTTGTAAAGGATAAAGAGAAGATTAACGATAACCTGCATACATTCTTAGCGGTGTTATGTGAGGAGATCAATTGGTATGGTAAGAAGAAAGATACGATAGTAAGTGACAGAGCAAAGTATATCCAGGAGAACATGAGAATGCCGATGGTATTTAGTATGAGTGGTTTTTTTTTGTCGAATTATCAGCGATTAATAAAAGGTACAAGCGACTTTTTGGAATTGCAGATGAAGAAGCTGACGAAGAAAACGCAGGAAGCAACAGACCTGGCTTTGTCAAGCATTGGGGATGGTATTATACTTTAGACAATCTAAGCAATAACGATAGGACTAAGTGGGAGTATTTCTTAGAGATGAATGTGATTGAGTTCTTAAATTCATTGAGTTACTTTAAGGATAAGCAGAATTATATCAAGGAGCAGTTAGACCAACAGATGAAGAATGGCAGATAGTCCGAGACAGATATTAGAGAACTATAAGCAGATTATCATTGATGCCTTAGCTGATTCATTAGAGAAGAATGAAAGGGTAGCACAGGCAATGTTAAGACAGAGCATATCGATTAACATTAGATCATTTGCTACCAACATGGTGATGGAGATTAGTATGCTCGATTATTGGAAGTATGTTGATGGAGGAAGGAAGAAAGGTGCAAAGATGCCTCCGATTAATGCGATGTTGAAACACATAGCTAATAGAGGGATAAACTACAAGGGGATACAGAATAACTATAGGAATACAAAAGGTATCTTAGTAAAGAGGAAGAAACCATTAGCAAAGGAGAAAGCATTGAGAACATTGGCATATCTAATCGGTAGGAGCATATCAAAGAAGGGTATCAAACCGACTAACTTTGTGGATGAAGCATTTGATAATAACATATTAGATAACATGAGTAAAGACCTATCGACTGCATTAGGCAGAGAGATATTAATAGATTTCAATTTAGAATAAATGGCAATAACAGTAAGACAGCAACCGGCAAGTTTATTCCCTGCATACAATGATGCGGTGTATATTGTAACCTCATCCAATGTAGCACAACCTAACTTTAAGTTCGTAGCCGATATCTATGTGAATAGTGTGAAGGTAGATCGTATGTTGATCCCTCCACATCCAACAGAGTTAAGTGGTAAGGTAAACGTATCACCATTACTTGAGAGCAGAGTGAGTGTAGATATCTCAGCAGATGACAATAGGATACTACCGAATAACAATAGTAATGTATTATACGAAGTTAAGTTCGGTGAGGCATATGGATCAAGTGGAACAGTAGTATATCCGAATCTAACAACAGTATCAGGTAAGTATCTATGGAATGCTGTTGTAGACTATCCTACATTCTGTAACTACTCAAGTGGTGATTATATTAGTGAATTTTTAACAGAGCATCCATATGTAAAGGATGGAATGCAATTGATGGTAGATGATAATGCATGGCTGTATTGGAATAACTTTAACTTAGATACAAGCTATGTTAAGGTATTGACTTACAATAGTGCAAATACATTGATAGGTACATTTAAAATAGATAACAAATATACTACAAGTAGATTTCTGCGGATTCCGACTGGGCCTTATAACATCCTTAATATTCCCGATGCTCAGTTCACTTTAGGAGTTCAACCGATAATAACAGGTTCGGTAGCTTACTATATTGTTCAGACATTTAACAGTTCCAATGCAGCGTTATCGATTGATGCAAGATATAACATTGTCGATAATTGTTCACGATATGAGAAACGAAGATTGCAGTTCCTTAATGAGTTAGGTGGGTATGATACGTTTAACTTTACTTTAGTAAGTAAGGAGACAATGGATATAGAGAGATCAATATTTAAGAAAGACTTAGGTTCTTATGGTAGCAGCTTCTCATTTGTAAACAGTCCGAATGACAGAGCGTATTCACAATACCATACAAGGATTAAAGATAAGGTAAGCATTCAGAGTGATTGGGTAACAGAGGAGCAGTTAGCATGGTTAGAGCAGTTAGTTACTTCACCGGATGTTAGATTAGATGATGGCTTATATCTGATACCGATTAACATAACCAACACATCCTTTGAGAAGAAAAAGGTAGTGAATGAGAAGCTGTTTAATTTACAGTTAGAATATACATTGAGTTACGATAGATACAGACAAAGACTATAATGAGCAGAACAAAGATATTCTTACCAAGTAGCGGAAGCATTGATATGTATGATGATGTATCAACACCATTAAACTTCTCTATTGCTGATATTAGATATCCTGATAAGAGGAACAGTAACTACTCAAAAACCATTAAGATACCAGGAACAAAGAATAACAATCTCCTGTTTGGCAATATCTTCGATGTGAATGTTACTGATGGTAGCTTCAATCCGAATGCAAAGGTAAAAGGTATATTGACCATTGATGATGAGAATCAGATTAATGGGTACATTCAGATGCTATCGATTACCATCAATGATGATAGTAAGATTGAGTATGAGGTGATGATCTTAGGNAATGTCGGTAACATCTTCAATGCATTAGGTACTGCCGAATTGACTGCCTTAGATTTGAGTGATTATGACCATACCTATGATTATGCGACACAAGTAGCATCCTGGACTAATGATTATACAGATGGGTATTGCTATCCATTGATTGACTATGGATATGATAACGATCTGACTAAGGTAGATGTAGAGCATTTGTTACCTGCGTTATTCCTTAGAACTTATATCGATAAAATATTTCAGAGTGTAGGTTATACTTATACAAGTTCATTCTTTAATAGTGATTACTTTAAGAAGCTGATAGTTCCTGCCAATGGATCTAAATTATTACTAACAGATACACTATTAGCACCAAAGTTATTTGAAGCAAGGCAGACAGTTGAGACTAATGCAGCAGTAGATACTTATGGATCAACAAATGATTTCGATGTAATTTATAACAATGAGATCAGTGATCCATCAGGGCAATACAATCCGAGTACAGGTCAATTCATTTGTGCGGTAGGTGGTTTTTTTAGTTTTGGTGCTAATGCTGAGTACGTTGATAATGTTACGCCAAGTGTAGGTAATTTGTATTTCGGATTAAAAATAAAAAAGAGTACAAATGCAGGTGTAACATTCACTACAATAGCTGACGATTATATTACAACAGATGCATCTTCAGTAATGACAATCGGCATTACAAATATATTTTTAAATTCAGGAGATAGGATTAAAATTACAGCTGCATTTAGTAAGTTTTCTTATGGAGCAGATGGTTTTTCAGGTACATTAGGAGTTAATGGTGGTACATTCAAGAACCTTGTTCCAGTAACAGGTATTGTTGAGGGTGATACTTGTGTTATCAATCAAGCTGTTCCGTTAAAGATAAAACAGAAGGATTTCTTATTGTCAGTAATTAAGATGTTCAATCTATACGTTGATACTGATCCTAATAACGATAGTAATCTACTCATTGAAACAAGGGATGACTTCTATAGTTCAGGTACAAATGTAGACTGGTCTTATAAGTTAGATAATTCAAAGCCGATTGACATCAAACCAATGGGTGATTTGGATAACAAAGAATTTAACTTTACCTATACAGATGATACCGATTACTTCAATAAGAAGTATAAGGATACCTATTCTGAGACATACGGAAGATTTAGATATGTAACAGATAACGAGTTCTTAAGTGCAACAAGTGAGAACAAAGTAATATTTAGTCCTACACCATTGGTCGGTGACAATGCAAGTAATAGAATCATCTCCAGGATATGGGATGTGGATAGTTCAAATATTGTAAAGAGCAAAGCATTTAACATCAGATTGCTTTATAACGGAGGGGTAAAGACATCCAATGTATCATATCAGTATAATGGGAGAGTAAGCGGTGTTCATACTGTTACTCAGTACTTGTATGCAGGTCATGTAGATGAACCTACAAATCCAACATTAGATCTATCTTTCGGTGTTCCTCAAGAGATATACTACGAGACTGAATTATACACGAATAACAATATCTTCAATAGATTCCATAAGAAGTTAATAGATGAGATCACAGATAGAGACAGTAAGATACTTACAGCTTATTTTTATCTGAGACCATCAGATGTGAGAACATTAGACTTTAGGAATCAGTTTTACTTTCAGAATGATTACTTTAGACTTAATAAGGTATTTGATTACGATCCTTTGAAGAACGATGTAACGAAATGTGAGTTTATAAAGGTTAAAGATGCCGGTACATTTACACCAACATTACATACTATGCGAGGTGGTATTGGTTCGGCATTTGGTTTATCTAATGAGATTCCTCCAATCATCAACACATGGAACGCATCAACAGTAGATAACATCAGAATAACAGGTGGAGCGAGAGCAATGACCGGAGGAACTGGCAACATCTATGGAGACAATGTAAGAAGCTGCATTGTAAATGGTAATAGCAATGTAATCGGTAATAGTCAAGGTATAACCTTGTTAGGTAGTAGCGGATGTATTATAGGAGGAGGATTGAATAATGTAACATTGATTAACACATTTGATACTGAGATTACTGAGAGCAATTCGATGTATATCAATGGTGTGGTATTGAATGAGGATAGCTTAAACCAAACAAGCACAATAACCATTCCGAGTGCAAGTGTATTGACATTGTTTACTACACCTTACTTATTGATACCATCACCAGGAGCAGGATATTACATTCAGGTATTGACAGCAGCTTGTAAGGTATCTTTTAATACTACAGCATATTCAGTTAATACTACACTAAACATCTATACAGATACAGCTACAAGAGTTCAGCATTCATTTAGTAATGCGTTGAATGCTACACTAAGTAGAATTGCTGTATCGGCACAGCAAGGTATAAGTGCAGCAGCAGATACACAATTGATATCTAATAAGGGAGTATACTTAGTAACACAAACGGGTAATCCAACATTAGGCAACAGCGATATAATTATTTATTTAACCTATAGAATAATACAGGAATAATGGCAGACAAAGAAGTAGCGATAAAGATAAATGTAGATGCCGATGGTGGTGCGAAAAGTTTATCCGAGTTAAAGAAAGAGTTTAAGGAAACACAAAAGACCTTAGAAGGATTAACTATTGGCACGAAAGAGTATGTTAGTACATTACAAAGATTAGGCGGTATCAAAGATGATATAGGTGATCTAAATGATACTATCAAAACATTCAATCCCGAAGGTAAGATACAAGCATTCGGTAATGTTATGGGTGGTGTAGCTTCGGGTATACAAGGAGCAGTAGGTGCTATGGCATTGTTTGGGATAGAATCGGAAGAGACACAAAAAATGCTATTGAAAGTTCAAGCAGCAACCGCATTCGCTGAAGGAATTAAGGGGATTGTAGGATTAGGGGATTCGTTTAAGAATCTCCAGTTAGTATTAGGTAAAACAGCATTAGGGCAAAAACTTGTAACAGTAGGTCAATACCTTTGGAATGCGGCTTTAAATGCAAATCCAATAGGATTAATTATTGCAGGAATTACAGCTTTAATTGGTGCGTTTGCTTTACTATCTGTATCCTCTGAGGATGCCGCATTAAGCCAAGAAAGGTTAAACGAATTAGAAAAAGAAGCAGCAGAGAAATTAGATAAACATGTATCAGCTATTGAAAAAAAGAATGCCGTATTAAACAAAGCATCTGACTTTGAGATTCAATTATTAAAGGCAAAGGGAGCAACGGAGAAAGAGTTATTCGAAGCGGAAAAGAAAAGGGATGAAACGAGAAGGTTACAATTAATGTTTATTAAAGGAGTTAGGGATTTAAGTGCAGCCGAATCCGCTGAATTATTAGCATTAACACAAAAGCAAACATTGGCATCTGCTAAGATTATAGGAGATGCAAGAAAAGAACAAAAGAAAATAAATGACGCAGCCGCAGAAAAACAAAAAACAGCAGATGAAGAAAAAGCAAAGAAGGATTTAGAAAATCTTAGAAAAGCACAGGAATCATACGAGATTCATTTACAAAAATTAAAAGAAATAAAGGATAAAGCAGATGCAGATAAGAAGCTATTAGATGATAAAGCAAAAGCAGATGAGGCACAAGGTAATGCAGATGCTTTAGCTATTGCGGAAGAGTGGTTAAAGTCAAAAGCTGCTTTAGATGAATTCTATAATGCTCAAACATATGCAGGTCAGTTAGAGAATCTTCAGATACAGATGGATGCTGAATTAGCATTGGTCGAAGGTGATGAAGCAGCTAAGTTCTTAATAAGAGAAAAATATGCACAGAAAACTAAGGATTTAAATTTACAGATTGCAAATGCTACCTTAGAGATAGCACAGCAGAGTAATGATGCAATGCAAGGATTATCTGATCTTTTCTTTTCAGTTAAGATGGCTAACCTGGAGAAAGGTAGTGCAGCAGAATTGAAAGCAGCAAAGCAACAGTTTAAAGTTAATAAAGCATTAGCTATAACAAATGGTATCATATCAACCATACAAGGTGTTATTAATGCTCTTACTGCTACATCATCATTACCTGAACCATATGCAACAATCTTAAGAGTAGTAAGTGCAGTCAGTGTAGCAGCAGCAGGAGCAGCGAATGTAGCAAAGATTTCAGCGACACAATTTAATTCTACAGGTGGAGGTGGTGGAGGTGGTTCTATGGCATCATTAGGTTCAGCAGGTGGTGGTGTAGCATTAGCACCTCCGAGTTCAGGAAGTACATCATTGAATGCAGATGGAACGATTAAGGCAGCTATGGGTAATTCTCAACCAACAATCAAAGCGGTAGTAGTTGAGACAGACATCACCACATCTCAGAAGCGAGTGAACACAATTGAAGAAAGAGCAAGTTTATAATACACAAACAATAGATTATTTATACTTATTAATATGGATAAAGACTTACCGATTTACAGAATGGTTATTGATCCCGACAAAGAAGATTCGGGAGTTGATTATATCGCCTTAGTTGATTCACCTGCAATTCAAGTTAATTGGTTTGCATTTGACCACAAAGAGCAGTTTGCAGTTAACCAGGAACGAAAGATAATCGTATCACCTGCAATGATTCCCGACTTACCGATCTATCGCAGGAACGAGAAGATGGGTGAGTTCTATGTGATATTCGACAAAGAGCAGATTAATATCATGCAGGAGAAGTTCATGAGTAAGAACTATATCAACAATGTAAACGAGATGCATGATGGTTCTAAGAAGTTAGATGGTATCATCATGAAAAATTCATGGGTATCAGATGCATCAATGGGAATCAAAGCACCTGAGATGTTCAGTGATCTTCCCGATGGTACATGGTTTATATCTTACAAGTTCCAAGATGATGAGATGTGGAATGAGTTTGTAAAAAGCGGTAATTTCAAAGGGGTATCGGTAGAGGGGATGTTTGATTTAGTTCCTTATAAGGAAACATTTGAAGATCAATTCTTAAAAATACTAAATCAGATTACACAATACTAAATTTAACTATACTTATATATAAAAAACAAAATGAATTTAAAAGAAGGAATCGAAAAATTGAAAGGTCTGATTGAGAAATTCAATGTAGAACCTATTGTAAGTACAGAACAATCTTTTACAGAAGCTAAGTTGATGGATGGTGTAACTATCGTTCAGTATGATGCTGAGGAATTAGCACAAGGTGTACCGGTTAATGTAGTAACAGATGAGGGAATCCTTCCGATGCCTGATGGAGAATATGTAATGGAGGATGGTTCTAAGTTAGTTGTAATGGGTGGACTTGTAGCAGAATATGAGAAAGCTGAAGAACTACCTGAAGGCGAAACAATCGCACCAGTAGCAGTAGAAGAAGCAACACCTGCAACAGGAGAAATGGAAGTTAAGACTGCACCAAAGCGAGTTATTAAGTCACAAGTTGAAGAGCATATCTTCTCTTTAGAACTTGAAGGATTCGAACCAATAAAGGTAGATTTCAGTTCTATGTTTAAGTCATTAGTTGATGAGAACAAAGCATTGAAAGACATCAACAAAGAGATGTTCGGAATTGTTAAGGCAATCTCTAACGAACCATCAGTAACACCAACAGAAAAGGTAAATAAGCCATTCTCTGTGAAGGAGCAAAGAGCATCTTTCAAAGCTGATATATTACGAATTGAAAAAGAATTAAACAAATAATATTAACTAAATAAATTTAAACAAATGGCTGGATTTACAGTTTCCGATTTAACAGATTATGTTCGCGAGAACGCGGACAGAATTTTTACAGCAGCAATTACACAAGCTGCAACATTACAGTATCCTGGTATCAATATCATTGCAGGTATCAAGAATGCTGAATCAGTAATGAACTTCACAAATACTGCTCCTTTTCAAGCAGGTGGTGTATGTTCTTTTAACGCATCAGGTTCATCAGTTTTCTCTGATAGAATTTTGACAGTAACTAAATTAAAATGGCAAGATACTTTCTGCCCTGAGACATTAGAAGCTAAGTTTTTATCTACGAAATTAATCGCAGGTTCTAACTATGATTCTTTGCCTTTCGAACAGTTAATTGTTGATCAAGTTGTTCAGAACATTGCTTCCGGTATGGAGCAGTTAGTATGGCAAGGTGATACTACTTCAACAGGTAACCAAGTATTGAAGCAAATGGATGGATGGTTGAAAGTAATTGATGCAGCATCTCCAGTGTACGCAACAGCAACAGCAGCTATCACTACTGCAAATGTTATCACTATCTTTGATGATGTTTATGCTAAGATTCCAGTAGCTTTATTGGCAAGACCTGAGTATCCATTAGTAGCATTCTGTGGATGGGATACATTCCGTAAGTTAATCATCGCTCTTAAAGATGCTGATAATTTTAACTTCAATGTAAACACTACAGAAGCATACAAGACTGGTCAGATTACATTACCAGGTAGTGGCTTATCAGTTGTAGCTGTTCATGGTTTGAACAACATTGCAACATCTCAAGCGAAGTATAACGATCGTATCGTTTGTAGCTATCCTCAGAACATGGTTTATGGAACTGACTTAGCTAACGAATATGAAGAAGCTAAATTTTGGTATTCAGCAGATGATCAGAACGTAAAAGGTTCTATCAAGTGGAAAGCAGGATGTCAAATTAACTTTGGATCTGAGATCGTGACTTACAAAAATATCTAATTAATCGGGAGAGGGTAACACCTCTCCCTTAAATACTTATAACAAATGCCTTGTATAATAATTAACGGAGTAGAAATCGATTGTGCTGATGCAATTGGTGGAGTAGCTGAGATTTATCTCACCGAGTACACAAATGTTCCTCAAGCGAACATCACAGCGACATCAGGAGTTATTACTGCAATGACTTGTTCAAGTGGTAAAAAGTTTTGGACATTTTATCTTGAGAAAGAGAATGGTCAATTCATGTCTACACCTCAAAGAAGTGTTGAGAATGGTACATTATTTTATGACCAATCTGTTACCTTCACATTGAAAGGTAAGATGACTGCTGCAAAAAGAAACGCATTGCATATCTTATTACAGAATCGTTTAATGGTTATCGTAAAAGATAACAATGGACTTTACCAATTGATTGGACAAGTTTACGGAGCAGATGTAACAGGTGCAGAAGGAACAACAGGAAAAGCATTCGGAGATATGTCGGGTTATACATTGACAATCACCGGTAAAGAGAAAGATCCTGCTAACTTTGTAACTGCAGCATTGCTAACAACATTAACAGTACCTGCTTAACCTTTTTATTTCATAGTTTTTAGGTTTAGAAAAAGAGGAGTGAATCGAAAGGTTCGCTCTTTTTTTTTACACAAAATCGTATTTTCTTATACTTATTTATGATGTTTGTAATCACAAAGAATACTAATACTAATTTGATCTGCACATTGCAGGAGAAAGTGACTTTAACAAGTCCTTACTATTTGTTTGTGTTTACTAATGATGTAACCGATGTAAGTGTTACTTTCTTACAGTCAAACATCAGTACTCACCAGGAGCGATATGATGAGTTCATACTAACAGAAACAAGCGGAACAATAAACTACTCAAGTGGAACAATTGAATTGTTACCATTAGGCAGTTGGACTTATAAGATATACGAACAAGCATCAAGCACCAATCTGATTGAAGCTAATGCAGGTAATTTATTAGAGATAGGAATGGCTAAGGTAATCGGAACAAACGAATCTTACTCAACCTATAATGGTCAGGATATAACATATAAAGTACATGAGCGAAACCAGTAACGTATTATACATAAAGTTTGAGAATCATAAAGTTCCCGAATTTAAAGAGGTAAAAAATAAGGAGTATATCTACTTTGGTGAGGATAATAACTATCCCGATTACCTTATAGAGTTGTATCTAAGATGTGCGAAACACAATGCTATTATCAATGGCAAGACTAACTACATCTATGGAGGTGGTTTAGTTACTGATGATAAGACCTCAACAGTTAATCAGAAAGCAATTACTCAGAAGTTTATTAGTAAGCTGAAACCTTTTATCAATGACATGATTAAGGATTTTGAGTTATTTAATTCGATTGCAATCGAGATAATATATGATAAATTGGGGAATGAAATCGCTGATTTCGCATATATGCCCATCAGTAAGATCAGAACCAATGCAGATGAATCAGTATACTTCTATTCAAACGATTGGAAACAATCCAAACAGACAGAAGAAAAAACGGGATTTAAAGAGTTAGCACCATTTGATTATGAGAACAAAGTTAAGGGAAGTCAGTTGTTTGTATTTAAGCTGAAGTCACCTAAGAATGGTGTTGATAAGAACGTATATGGTATACCGAATTATATCGGAGCAACATCTGCAATAGAGACAGACATTGAGATATCTAACTTCCATTTGAATAACATCAAATCGGGATTCAGTATGGGACAGATTATATCGTTCAACAATGGAGTTCCTCCAACAGAAGAAGCAAAGAAGCAGATTGAAAGACAGATAAAGCAGAAAGCTACCGGAACAGATAAAGCAGGTGGGTTAGTGATTACGTTCAACGCATCTCAAGATAATGCACCTACAATACAGTCATTCAGTCCGAATGATTTAGATAAGCAGTTCATTGAGATAGGCAAACGAGTTGATCAGGAGATATTCACATCGCATAACATAGTTAGTCCAGTGTTATTTGGGGTATCAACACAAGGAGCATTAGGGCAAAGGAATGAGATGTTAGATGCCTATGAGTTATTCCAATCGACATACATTTCTATCAGACAAGGAATCTTAGAGGATATTATCAATGAGTTCTCTTCTTACTTTGGTATTGCTAATTATATCTACTTTGCTAAATCAACACCATTAAAAAGTAGTATTCCTGAATCATTAATTCAACAAGCATATACACCTCAAGAAGTTAGAGAACTGTTAGGATTAAAACCATTAACACAAGATAAAACACAAGCAGGTCAAGCTGTAATCGATGCAATTAATACATTAAGTCCATTAGTAGCGAATAAGGTTCTCGAAAGTATGACAGCCGATGAGATTAGAGGATTAGTGGGATTAATGCCAACATCAAAACAACCATCATTATTTAGTGCTGAAAAAAAAAAGTGTGAACATCAGTGGTTCGATAACATCGGAATAAAGGCATCTGATTGTACCATCTTATACGAAAGAGATTATGAAGGGCAGAGCGATGAGGATTGTATTGAGACATTTAAGAAAGAGAAATTTGCTGAAGAATTACTGACTAATGAGAAAGCTATTATAGACCTTTTAAGCAAGGATGTATTAACGCCAAGCGAGAGTATCGCAAAGGTATTAAAGATTAGCACAGCCGAAGTAAATGACATCATTACATCATTAGTTGAGAGGGGTTATTTAAGTTCGGGAAGTGAACCAACAAAGAAGGGCGAGAAAGCAAGTGAAGATTCAAAGACTGACAATATCGAAGTTAAGTATCGTTATGGATGGAGAGCAGGATTCGATGCAACAGACAAAAAGAATAGCAGAGATTTCTGTGTTGATTTATTAAACAAAGATAAGTTATACTCACGATCAGAGATTGAAACATTAAACAATGAACAGGGATTAGATGTGTGGGAGTCTAGAGGTGGATGGTGGAATAAAGGCGGTGTAAGTGTTCCATTTTGTAGACATCTTTGGAAACAAGTAGTAATAAAAACAAATTAAAATGGCAGAAATATTATTTATATCAGAGCAGTACATTAAAGATACATCCTATATCGATGAGAATGTAGACATCAAGTTATTGCGTTCAAGTATCTTAGAGACACAAGATATCCGTATCTTATCTATATTAGGCACAGCTTTATACAATGACTTAAAGAGTAAGATCTCTAACAATACAGTCAATTCAACCACTGGCTATAAGACCTTATTAGATACCTATGTATCACCTGCTTTAAAGTATTGGGTGTTACATGATGGAGCGTATATCTTACAGTATAAGATCATGAACAAGGGAGTAGTTACTCGCAGTTCTGAGAATGCTGAGACAATCGGAGTAGCTGAGTTAGATAGATTAATGGCATTCTTTAAGGATAGAGCAGAGTTCTATTCTGATCGTATTACCAGGTACTTATTAGAGAACGATACTACCTATCCATTATACAATGATGCAGGGAATGGTATCGATACAGTTCAACCGGTGGTTAATAATTTTACTCAAGGGTGGTATTTAGGGGAAGGTCTGAATAGTTATGGATTAGATATTGATTATGGTAAACTAAACAATTGCTAAATGAAAAGAGACATATCTAAGAAGGTAGAACAAAAAGTTAAGGACTATTTTATAAAGAAAAAGAATGACATTAAATCAAATAGTTCAGCAGCTTCAAGAAATAGCAAATAATCACCTCCAGGTTAATACATGGGGATTTGGTGACATTTGGGAGATAGCTGCAAGTGGTGACATTCAGTATCCATTAAATTGGGTAACATTAGAAGGAGTGGATGTAAGTACTTCTGCAAAGACAGAGACTTATAAGTTCTCTTTGCTGTTTATGGATGCTGTGAAGAATGGCGAAGTGAACGAGACAGAGGTACTATCGGATCAGTTGAGTATTGCAAAGGATTTCTTAGCACAGTTAAAGCATCCATCTTACGATTGGAACTTTCAGGATAACGTAAGTACATTGGAAGATTTCACAGAAAGATTCGTGGATAGTGTATCGGGATGGAAGATGAGTATAGCTTTTGTTCTGCCATTCACAAGTGATCGATGTGCAATGCCATATGTAGGTAATGTATCACCGAGTGCTGTCTGTCCAGTTGTAACCATATACAGTTCAACCGGAACGATTATAACAACAGTAGCAGCAGGAGGAAGTTACACAACAACAGCAGGAAGCTGTTCAGGAACATATGAAATCTATGTGAACGGGGTATTGAATCAGAGTGGATCATCGACAAATTTTGCAACAGAAACATTTAATATAACTGCATAATGGCATTAACAATAAATCTTACAGGAGTAGAACCTGCATTTGCAAAGAACACAGCTTTTAATAAAAACTTCGGAACATCTTCCGGTGATATTTTATTATTAGGTAGTACAAGTGTAGCGAGTAAAGTATTAGTAACAGATTCTAATAATAAGGTAAAAACAAGTTCTACAACAGAAACACAGCTTAGTTACTTAGATGCTACAAGTTCTATACAGACGCAGTTAGGAGATAAAGTTCCTTATACTGGTGCAGCATCAGATGTTAATTTAGGGGAGTTTGGTATTCAGTTAGGGAATTTGGAATTTGATAATACACCTACAAATCTACCGACAGCAGCAGGTTCAATGTACTACAATGATACTGATGGAACATTAGATTTAAAATTAAAAGGTGGGAATGTAACTTTACAAATCGGTCAAGAGCAAGTAGTAAGAGTAGTTAATAAGACTGCGACAAACATTACTTTATTAGAAGCAAATTATCAAGCGGTAAGAGTAACGGGGTCACAAGGTCAAAGATTAAAAGTAGATTTAGCATTAGCAACAAATGATGTATTATCTGCTGAGACGATAGGATTAGTAACCGAAACAATAGCAAACAACCAAGAAGGATTTATAACTACAAGTGGATTAGTAAGAGGTATTAATACAACGGGAAGTTTACAATCTGAAACGTGGGCAGATGGTGATATACTTTATTTAAGTGGAACAACAGCAGGAAACATAACAAATGTAAAACCTCTATCACCTCTACATTTAATAGTTATTGGTTATGTAGTTTATTCGCATATAACACAAGGTACTATCTATGTTAAGGTAGATAATGGTTATGAACTTGAAGAGCTTCATGACACTTTACTAACAAGTGAAGCAGATAAGGATATTTTAGCATACGAAAGTTCTACAAGTTTGTGGAAGAATAAAACTGCTGCAACATTAGGAATAGTTGAAACAAGTAATTCAGCATTAACAGATACAAGAATAAGAAAGGTATCAGTACAAAGTAACACCGATGCATCAACAAGTGCAACAACAGCGGAGACAGTATTAAAGACTTTATTAGTTCCTACATTAGGAGCAAACACTACGTTAAAAATAATGGCTCAATGTGGTAAGGTAGGAACGGGTTCGAATGCAGTTTTTAAAATGTACTATAATACTACACCTGATTTAAGTGGCTCACCAGTTCAGATTGCATTAAGTAACTTTATTGCAGCATCTTTATTTGCTCCATTCAATAGAGATATAACAAACAAAAATTCAGTAACTGCCAATTCAGTATTTCCTGCTACAGCATCTGCTGCTACCGAAGCATTATCTTCAACAGCAAGAACGGATATAAATATTAATTTGAGTGGTAAATACATTGTAATTACAGGTAAAGCAGGAGTAGTAGGTGATTCAGTTAGAGTAGATAATGCACGTTTATTAATTGAGGAATAATGATAACAATTAAAGCAGTAAAAAATACTATAAAAAGTATTGATGAAAAAGGAAAGACAGTTGAAAACATTGTTGTTTATCCTGAAAGAGAACTAACAGAAAAAGAAAAACAAACCATTATTAGCGTAGATTGTGATGGCGAAAATTATATTTATTTAACTTAAAAACATCTCTCCATTATGACTAAATTATTAGATTACCTTGACGTTCCAGTATTGCATTTTATTGCTATTGCGATTACATTTACCGATATTGAAAATGCTTTAAAATTATTTTCTTTACTATTAGCAATTGGCTATACATTATGGAAATGGAGAAGTGAATTTTTAAAGAAAGGCAAATGAAAAAGAAAACAGAATCCGTTATTACTATAACGAAGGCAAAGAAAAAAGGTGTAGCAAAGAAGCATCCCAATAAAAAGGAAAGCAATAAACCATACAAGGCACAAGGGCGATGAATGATATATCAGACCATATCAGCTATAACGAAGCTACACAATCACCAACAGCTATTAGATTCGGTATTGAGAACATACCTACAGAACATCAGTTGTTTGCGATGAGAATTGTTGCAAATGCTTGTTTTGAACCATTACGCAAATGGTATGGGAAACCTATAAAGATCAATTCATTCTTTAGAAATACATTTCTGAATCAAAAGGTCAATGGAAGTTTGTCCAGTCAGCATTGTAAAGGTGAAGCAATTGATCTGACCGCAGGAAGCAAAGCGGAGAATAAAAAGTTATTCGATTGGTGCAAAGCTAACTTAGTCTTTGATCAGCTTATCAATGAATACGATTACACCTGGATACATATCTCTTTTAGACAAGGTCAGAATAGGAATATGGTAGTGGTAATAAAATAAAAAAGCTAATAACAATTTCCATAAAGTTAACCAATTAGGTAACCTGTTGATTCAGGTACTTGCTTTAATAATAGAAAAGTCAAAGATATGGAAAAACTTAGGGAAATAATCAACAATCTTTTAGATTCTTTTAAAACAAATGCAAACGGATTTTCTGCTCGTAAGATTTCTGCTTTTGTCATTATCGTTATGGTTGTAGTGCTACATATCAAATGGTTTCAGAGTGATAAGTGGGAATATGTGGGTGAGATATTGGCATTAGATTTCGCTTTTGTTTCTGTAGCTTTGGGAATGACCACATACGAAGCAATAAAGAAAAACA
>JGI25908J49247_10000001_pt1 | contig 110745 bp, 122 predicted proteins | sample LauGreSpBDMM15SD_2_FD_49247 | JGI IMG/M metagenome (IMG submission 49247) | reverse complement strand
GTATATCCAACACATGCTGAAGAGAACCAAGCATTATTACTACTTGGATCCTCTGAGGTACCTCTTGAATAAAATGATGCAAAATTAGTTGCAAGATTATCTTGAATGTTAAAGTATTTTGCGCTATTTGCACACTGGAGAACAAGAGATGTATTGCCGACAGTTCCGTTTACAACAAATTTCCAGGATCGTTCCATATTAAAGTTGATCAGGGTAGCACCATCACTAGTAGTTCCAATCCCTACTTGAATCCCTCCATAAACATCTACNGGATATCTGGCAATGGTAGTACCGATACCAATGTTTCCACCAATATAGATATTCCCAGTTGGTATATCCAGTGGATAACGGGGGAGTATGGTTCCAATTCCAATATTTCCAGTAAAGGAGGCATTACCAGAAGTTACATCCAATTTATTTCTAGCAACCGTGGTTCCGATTCCAACATTTCCAATACTATTTATAAGTACTCTTTCTACATTATTGGTATATAAACGAAGTGTCTTATCATCCGCTCCTGGAATGCTTTCTGCTGTAATAAACGTATCTCCATTGACACTCCGAACACCTCCTACGGACCCCCAGGTATTACTTTCTCCATATCCTTCAAATTTATCTATTGTAGTATTAAAACGAAGATATCCTTTTCCTGGATTTCCTGGACGATCTGACGTTGTTCCTTTAGGAATTTGGATGGCATCTGTTCCAATAATAACTAACTTTACTTGCGGATTTGTGGACCCGATTCCCAAATTTCCATTCCGATCAAGTGTCATTCGTTCCAGATTGGAGGTATAGAAATGTATCGTTTTTTCATCACTTCCGGGATTATATTCGGGAAGGATATATGTATCTCCATTGACACTTTGTAATTTACTAAGAGAGCCCCATTGATTTCCAAATCCAAATCCTTCAAATTGATTTAATTCATTATTATATCGCATATATCCTAGTTCACCAGAAGGTCTCTCTAATGTGCTTCCTTTCGGTAAGGCAATTGCATCATTTGTATTAACGTAAAATCCAATCGGAGGGCGGGAGATTCCAATTCCAACTTTTAAATTGCTTCCAATAGTAAAGGTTTCTACATTTGAGGTAAAGAAATGTAACGACTTATCATTTTCACCAGGAGTATATTCGGGAAGAATATAAGTATCTCCAATAACACTACGTAATTTAGAGAGAGATATCCATTGATTTTGTGCATATCCTTCAAATTCGTTGCAAGTTGTATTATAACGAACATATCCTGTTTCTGGTGTAGGTCGTTGAACAAGGGTTCCTTTTGGAATCATAATTGCGTCCGTTGAATTAATATATAGAGAAATGGGAGCAATCATGGTTCCAATTCCCAAGTTTCCTAATAAACTTTGATTTCCAACTACGTGGAATTTAGTGAGAGAAAATGTAGTTCCGATTCCAACATTTCCATCGGGTTGAATACGTATACGCTCTGTATTGGTAGTTCCAAGTATGATAGCAGAAGTATTGGAATAACTCCAAAGTTTCAAATGGGTATCCAATCCTAAGTATCCCGAAGACTCTTTGTTTTCTAAGGCATGATAGATTCCTTTTTGATTTCCAAAACTTGTTTGATAGATGATCGTATTATTGGAACTTTGGATCAGAAGATTTCCATCTACATGTACACGTTCTTGGGGGGCGTTTTGATTAATTCCTAAATATTTATTGGTAACGTCCCAATGAAGTTCTTCAGGACTAATGAAAGCATTACTGTTTCCCCCTCCCACTAATATTTTAGATAGCGTTTGATAATTGCTTCCAGAACCTCCCCGATAGGTTGGAAGAACTCCATCATTCATGTTTTCTACATTTCGGTAATAACTACTATCTTCATAATTTAGATATTGTACGTTTAGATTACTATTGAGATAAGTGCTTTGAAGAGAAAAGGGGGCTTCATCAGTATATGTAGAAATATATTTTTGATTGGTAAGAATATTTCCATTATAAATTGTTAATAGTTCAGGCATCACAGTAGTTCCAATTCCAACATTTCCAATAATATTATAAGAATTGGAGCTAGCGTCTACAATCCAACTGGTAAAGGTGCTGGTAATTACAAGTTCTCCGTTTTTGTATAGATTTCCACTGTATTGAATATCTCCAACAATATCCAAAGGTTTGCATGGAAGAAGAGTACCTCCAATCCCAAGGTTTCCAGAAATAATAGCGGATCCATTTACATCAAAATCATTACGAGTATACATGGTATTTATTCCCACCCTTCGGTCATCATCTACGAGAAGTACAATATCCCCTTCATCATAGAATTCTGCAATGGAATTGGTACCAGTTTGTCTTACAAATAGTGCAGGACCGGTCCCTTGATTTGTAACTGAAATTTGCTCTGTATTAGAAGTAACAGTATCTAGAATTGTACTTTGACCAATGACTCGTAAATTGGAAGTAACAATGGTTCCTGTAGTATAGATATCTCCATATACATCCAATGTTCGGGTTGGATAAAGGTTTCCAATTCCGAAATGAGTTTGTTGAGTAAATGGATCATAATTTATTTTAACTAAGGGGATATTCGCTGCTCCATCTGCAGCTTGAAAAAGGTACCCATCTGTTACGGTTGGAACTTGAAATGTCATATTTTTACTAGTAAATCCAATTCCTGCAAACTCGTCATTGGTGCCGATGTCATGGAAGAGCAATTGTCTATTTTTCTCGTCGGTCAAGCGTAAATCTTTAGCGATGGTAGTTCCATCTACACTAAGATATCCTGTATTGTCCCGATAATAGAAAGTAGCGATATCATTGCTGGTTTGTATTATCTTAAACAAATCATTGCTAGCGGAAAGATGAAAGATAGGATCTAACTGATTGGACCCATATGAATTAATTAGGGTAATTTTGGTTTCTGAAACTGCAGACTGGAGAATGAGCACATCCTCATTGGATGCATAAATAAATGCTCTGGGTAAAAAGGTGTCCTTTGCAAGATACCGCATACCGTGTCAACTCTATTTTTCTTCATATATTTATTTTCATTAAAGATACGATCGTGTATCTAGAGATAAAAAGGAAAGGATAGTTTACATATTGGAGAAAGCCATAAAAGCAGAAATAGCTGCAACACCTCCAAATACCATAAGCACAAGAGAGGTGGACTTCGGTTCTTTGAGGAAATATTTTTCTGGTACTAAATCGTAATACATTGCTTCAGGAGAAATGTTATACTTATCAGCTACCTGACGAGTGTTCGTATGGAGCACTTCTTGTAAAAGTAGATTTTTTAGCGCATGCTCTACTGCCCGAACGGTGCGTTCCAGAGCTTTGGCAATTTGTTGTGTTGGAATATTATTACGATACATAATATCTAATGTACGAATATCTTCTTCGGTCCATTCGGTATAGCTGTTTACTGCCATGATAATTATAGTTTTATATAGATACTACCTTTAAATTACTTTCGGCGAGAAGCTTTCTTTTGCTTACTGCCGCCGTTGTAACTAGGAACAACGTCAAACTTAATACTATCTGATAGATTGGCATCAATTCCTTCGGAGGATTGGGAGAGACCACCCGCCGAGAAGGGATTCGGGTAAACATTTGGATTGGTAATTATGTTCTGATCGTGGGAAGCACTTAGATCTGAAATGAGACCTTGAGCATCATACATTTTTCCCATATCTACCTCTTGGAAACCACCCTTGAAACGACGTTGTTTCTTGTCATCTTTTTTAGAGCGACCACCTGTTTGTTTTTCTGTGATCGTTTGTAAGGCTGTGGTTAATTCTTGTAAAGTGGTTGCTTGTAGAACTAAGTACGCTGCCCGCAGAGCATCCTCAATTTCCTTAGATAGCGTTTGGTCATGGGTGACAGTGACAGTGCCGGGCGGGGGGGGAACCGTTTTGGTTATAGTAAACTTCAAGGCGTCGGGGGGGAGTGTTGATGTTTTTGTTCTGTCTATTTTCTTATCTTGTAAACTCTTGTTTAGACGCTCTAATACTTTTGTTTTGTATAATGTACCTGCTAATTTGTTTACAAAATCTTGAGTAATAGCACTTGTCTTAATAATCTGCGCCTTCGTAACAGCAGCTATTGCCTCTGTCTGAATAGTAGAAAAATTGACCTCAACCTTACCGAACATACCTCCCCTCGCTCCTCTTCCTTCTAGTATTGTATCTAGAGGTTTTGCTTTATACTCTTCCTTAGCACCACCACTATAAATTGTAAAAGATACTTCAAATGTATTCACACTAATGGGGGCGGCAAGGGCTACGCCGGCAGCTTCAGGGGCGAGGACGGTGGTAATCGGAGCAGCAGCAGCTATGGCGGCATCAAGTGCAACTTCAATTTCTGGTTTAGTAAAGTTGTTAGTTCCATCATAATTAACAGCAGCTATTTCAGTAGATGTTAGTTTATCTGCGGCTGCGGACGGCGTTGTCACACGGGCTGCGACGATGAGAGCTCCTGCATCGGATGCCGACCATTCAGGCTTTGATATTGTTTTACTAGAAGAAGACAGTGCATTTTTAAATGCAGCCCAGCCAGTTGTTAAGTCCGCATCAGTGATTGATGTTGCGCCACCATAGGACTTCCAGGGTTTCTTCATTTTCATTTGCATAGGAGATGATTTTTTGACCATTCTATCTGTAATCTAAAGGAAGGTTATATTTTTTTATGGTAAAATATGTTTCTTTTCTTTCTCACGGAAGGTGTCATACGGCATTGGATTGGTGGTTGGGAAATAATGCTCTTTGAGGTCCAGGCGGCAGAAATTCTCCAACACCTGCAACATCGTTCGGGAAAGTTTTAAGAAATGATGAATGTTCTTTTCTATGGTTTGATAGGGATCCACACCATAGATATGTTTAAAGTTCTTGGGAACCACTAGATAAAACTGATACAATAACTCTAAAATGTTCTCACGGAGATCCAAGAACGTTGGGACATAACTCTTGCATGGATAACGCTCCGCCAAAATATACATATACACTTTTTGATAAGAATCCATATACACCAACATCTCTTGATATTTCTGAGCATCAAACGTTTTCACAAAGATTAAATCTCTCGCAATCTTCATCAATGTTTCGTTCTTCTTTAGATAATTCAATCCCTTCTTGGGAGCACTTTTAACATAATAATTCTGTGTCGCCATCTCTGGAACTTCTAACTTATTCTCATTCTCCTTCTCTAATACTTGAACCTCTCGCTTTTCTTGAGTATCTACTTGTTGCCCTTTGTATTTCAGATAATACCATAAGCCTGCTAACCAAAGTGTAATAAGTAACAAACTGAGGAGTGTCTTTACATTTGCTTGCTGTATCTGAAAAAACAAAACTGCAAACAATAAAGTAAAGAAAAGGATTTCCACCTTTAAATTGTTTACCGTTTCCGTCCAATCCATTAACCAAACNAAAGGAAAAAAAGAAAGAAAGATATCTCTATGCCGCCGAATCTATAAAATATAATACAAAGGATAAAAAGACTAACCAAATACCAAGATAAAGACGTCTCTCTGGTTTAGTAAAGATTTCAAAGACCTTTCTGCGATAGGTCGTTTGGGTCATGTAATTTTTTTGACTAATCAAATCCGATATCTCATTAATGACGTCAATGGTAGACTGTAATGTCCGACGATAAATCTCTTTTACACTTAATTCAAAAATAGGTGTTGCAGGATTTTTATCCTTGGGAACCGTGGCTGGATACTTTCCCAAAAAATCATTGATTTGTTTCAATACCTTCTCCTTTTCTCCTAAGGTATTTTCTACCGACTGTAATCCTGCATCCGTCAGGAGTTGTTGGTATAGTTGTTGGTATTGTTTATAATCCATATACTCACTCTACTTCTGGTGTAGATATTAAATTACACGCATCATATCTACTTGTCCCAACATGTGACGGCGACAGCAATAACGTGTTAGTCCAAGCTGATCCAGAATCTTTCCTGTACGAACCTTATCAAAATATTTTTGTGGATCTACCTCTTCCTTNNCNCCTTTCTTTTTCTCCAAATCCTCTTCTACCTTNTTTTCCAACTTTTTAACTTCCTCTTCATAGTAATCCCATTTGTCTGCAAGAATCTTTCCACACGTAAAGCAACGTACAGGAATCAACATCCTTCTCTATATCTATGAAATATATTTCCTTTTATATCTCTTCGCTTTCAATTTTTATCTCTTTCTTTCTATACCAACATTAAATATACTTCTCCGTAATGGTAAGATGATGTTTTTTCTTCCAGATTAAACAGTATTGTGGTATTTTTTCCTACCAATTCTTGAAGTCTTTCTTGCATCTCTANTTTACGCAAAGNTGTCATTTGTAAGGTACAAATATTCCAAGCTTTTTGCTGATGGTCTTTCCGAAGAAGATTNACCAAGGAAAGATACTCTCGGATTTCTCCTTCCTCTATTAATCGTTCGGTCCTCTCCATGTCCAACAACACCAAGAGATCCTTCTCTACTTCCCCTACATAATTGGAATCTATCTCCTGTTTACGTGTATACTGATACGTTACCTCCTCACCAACAATTAGTTCAGCAGAAAGGAATCCCTGTGCCAATTGTTGTAAGAGCTCTTTTGCTTGTTTTCCAAATCTTTTTCCAATTTTTGGTAAATTTGGTACGAAACTACGTGATACATAGTCGTCTAATTTCGTCTCAAAGACAATCTGTTCTACATTTAATTCTAGTTGAAGAATTTCTACCATATGTGTTTCAAGAAATAGGACCGTTGTTTTACATGGATAGACTACTTTCATAAAAGACAAGGGTTGTTTCAAAGGAACCTTCTGTTGTCCCCGAATTTTCCTTGACAATTCTATGATTCGTTGCAATACCTCCATAGAGAACAACTCCTCTGCATCTTGAGAAACATGGGATGGTACTTCTGGATATCTATGATAATGAACAGACTGAAACATTTCAGTAGAATGGAGCCTTTGATAAATCCATTCGGACATAAAGGGAGCCATGGGAGCAATGGTTTTTACAATTGTATCCAATACATAGAACAATGTATAGGCCGCCTCCACGTCCTGTTCCTTCCAACGATAACGATTCATTCGGATATATGTATTGGTTAATATATCTACACAGCTTCTGGTATAGCCAACCAAGTTCCATAGTTGATAACTTGCAAGCCCTTCTTCCATCTTTCGTACAAAGGAATGGACATACTGCATAATCCAGCGGTCCATTGGAGAAGAAAAGCTGGGGGGAGCAGAGACCCCTTTTGTCGCATAAGTCTCCCAAAAGACCACCGCATTCAACAAAGGAATCAATATTTCTTTACAAATCGCAAAGACACCTTCCTCTTTGAATCGGAGGGTTTCTCCTTTCACTACTGGAGAATCCAATAGATACATGCGAAGTGCATCCGCTCCATAGGTCTCCATAATCTTCAACGGGTCTGGATAATTTTGTAAACGCTTTGACATCTTTTTACCATCCGATGCCAGAACTAAACCACTACATAGTACATTTTTATAAGGAGGTTCATCGTATAAAGCTGTATATAACACCAACATTGTATAAAACCATCCTCGGGTTTGGTCTAAGCCTTCTGCTACAAATTCAGCCGGTCCTTGGGATTGAACAATCGGAACGGCTCCTGATTCATACCAACAATCAAAGACTTCTGGAATTCTTCGCAAGTTGCCTTTTCCCTGACGAGAAGGAATACATAAATGATCTATGTGTTCACGATGCAGATCTAACACGGTTTCTCCGGTACATGCTTCCAATTCCTCTACAGAAGAAATCACAACCATTTCTTCTCCATCCTCGGACATCCAAATTGGAATAGGAGTTCCCCACAATCGGGTTCTACTAAGCGCCCAATCTTTTGCTTGTTCCAACCAGTTATGAAATCTTTGGATACCAATATGCTCAGGAACCCAATGAACCTTCTTATTTTGTTCAATACACACATCTTTAATCTTTTCCACGTGGAGAAACCAAGAAGGAACGGTGCGATAAATCAGCGGGGTGTCGGTTCTCCAACAATGGGGATAAGAATGTGTAACCATACTTTGTTTCCACAACAATCCTTTTTGTTTCAGAACCTGCAGAACATGTTTTACTGCATCTGTTACAGAAACTCCCGCAAACTCTCCCATTTCTTGTGTAAAACATCCTTGTAAGGTCAAAGGACATGGAAAAGAATCGGGTACAATTCCATGTTCTTTACATACACGATAATCGTCTTCTCCAAATGCTGGAGAAAGATGAATAATTCCTGTTCCAACTTCATCTTTTACATAGGTGTCGCATAGGACAGTATGAGTTCGTGGAAAATATTGGAAGGGAGCATGGTAACGACATCCTTTCCAATCTTCTCCAAGGGTTTCTTTCTCTAACATCCACGTCGGCGGAGGTACAAACGTGGAAGAAACAATGTAACGTTTCTGAGTAGGTTCTTCTTTGTATACAAGATACGTTTTTGTTGGGTGGAGACAAAGAGCGACGTGAGAAAGAAGTGTCCATGGAGTTGTTGTCCAAGCAAGAAAGAAAGTATTTGGATCAGCTTCTAGTGGAAAGAGAACATAAGCATCTGGCTGAGAAATGGTCTTGTAATTTAGATTTGCTTCAAAGTTAGAAAGAGGTGTTCCAAGAAGGACACTAAACGGCATTACTTTCTTTCCTTGATAAATGAGACCTTTTTGATATAGTTGATGAAAGATTTTCCAGAGATGATTCATATAGTTTTTATCCATTGTTTTGTAGCTATGTTCAAAATCAATCCATCTTCCCATTCTTTCTACGGTATATTCCCAATCTTTTTCACACTGCATCACAACCTTACGGCATTCTTGATTGTAAGAAGCAATATCAATGTCTGTTTTTGTACTTTGAATATGTAGCTGTTTATCTACTAAGTTTTCTACAGGTAAGCCATGACAATCCCAGCCAAACCGTCGTGGAACATTCTTTCCTTTCATTGATTGATATCTGGTAATAACATCTTTCATAGTTCCGGCAAGAATATGACCATAGTGAGGTTTCCCTGTAGCAAAGGGTGGACCATCGTAAAACACGTACAATTCACTGTTTTTACGTTCTTCATTCAGAGTCTCAAAACAGTGGTGTTTTCTCCATAGTTCTACAATTTCAGTTTCTTTATGAGGGATGTCCATATTGGTATATCATCGTCTATACTTTTTAACTCATTTTTTAGATTCTAATAAAGATTTTGTAAAATCTACGACCATGAGCTTAATACGATTGAGAGTTTCTTTATAGTTCGGGTTGTTTTCAGACACAATGTCATTTAATATTTCACCCAATCGTTCTGAGAAATGGGTTCGTTGTTGCGCTTCTTCAATGTATTCTAAAAGGTTAGAGGAAATATTATAGGTTAGTCGGGGATAGACTTCTTTGTCTACACGAGATTCCCATTTGTTGTCCCCAACATGTACCAACGAATGAGGATCCCGGATATGCTTTTTCTTGACACATAGATTCTCGGGTCGTTCTAAAACCTTTTGTGCATATTCTCGTATACTATCCATTGGATAAGAAGAATCATTGAAGAGTTGTTGGATCATCTTTTGGGTAATATGATCATAGTGTAATGGGATAGGTTTCTCATTGTTAAAATGAAAGACAACAATGTTATTGGTATTGGTATTGTGACTATTTACATTATTTGTCATTGTTTTATGAATGTTATTTTGTATATATTCTGCAGTCTGTTGCTGAATGGCATTGGTAGAAATAGAGATTGGTTGTGGTGGATCTACAGTAACAGTAAGTTCTTTTGGATAGCAATGTTTCATATGTTTTGATTTACAATTGCTACTGGATAATACCAAATGACAGTTCGGACATTCACAGGGGTCTTGAATCTTTTGACAATAGTGTTTTAGAATCCGATATTTTGTAACATAGGATTTATAGCAATTATTGCATTCATACTTCTTGGTGACCTCATTATACGTATATCTTTCGGGTTCCAGACCATTCTCCGAAATGCTAACATTTGGGAAATCATGGGTTACATTTGGAAAATCATGGGTTACATTTGGGAAATCATGGGTTACATTTGGGAAATCATGGGTTACATTTTTGACTTCATGGGTTACATTTTTGACTCCTTGGGTTACATTTGGGAAATTTTCCTCCTTACTGTTCAATGTATCTTTTGTATTATCATCATCTAGATTCTGATGTACTTTTAGATGTCTATTTAAATTGTATAATCTTGTTGTAGAATATGAGCAATGAGCACAAGTGAGCATGATACTATAAGTAGTAAGAGAAAAAGAATCTTTAAGTAATTGTCCATACCATATATTTAAGGTTGCTCATGAGCAATGTGAGCATGTGTGTGTTTTTTTTAGAGTGAAGTTTTTTCCTAGAGATCTNAGATCTCTAGGGACGTTTAGAGAAAAAGACCGTTTTATCTTCTATTCTACAAGGTAGTAGATTCCATGGATGTATTTTTATCAAGATTTGCTTTTATTTTCCTTATCTATGCTGTCGTCACAAGTGGGTACATTAACCAGGTTCTCTCGTGTCAGATGCAACAAACCCTTAGTGAATCTAAGTACTTTCGTCATATGATGGGGATTCTGTTAATCTTTGTCTTTATTATGCTTGAAGGAGGATGGAGTTTTAATTCTGCAATGGATGAATTAGCAGACACAAACTGGTCAAGTGGAAATGTTCTCCATACCATTGTTATCGCATTCGTTATCTATATTATCTTCTTAATAAGTTCCAAGAGTAAACTAATACCAAATCTGGTTTTCTTTACACTAGTCTTTGTCATTTATATGATTAATACCCAGCGATCTTACCTTAAGAAGCGTGATAAGATCTCTGAAGAACAGAATAATATGCTACTTAAGATTTCAAAAATATTATTTGCCATTGCAATAGTAGTATTAATCTATGGATTTGTGGATTACATCCAGTATCAGAAAAAAGAGTATGGGAAAGGATTTGATTGGTCTATATTCTTCCTTGGAACATCTAAGTGTAGCAGTCTTCACTAAAACGTAACATTTGTATACTTTGAAGGCTTTCTTTTGCAAACCTCTAAATCATCTTGACAAACTCCATGAATGTTAATGGTATTGTTTAAGAGTTCAGATCTAGCGCTAATACAACCATTTTTTGCATTCATTTGGTTAATTGCATTCAAAAACATTTCTTTTGCCGCTTCTTTTTTATCATGTTTATAAAGAATGACACCGAATAGGTGCATAATATCTGGAGATTGAATATGTTCCACCATTTTATAGGATTTTCGTACCTTTTGAAAGTCCATTGTTTCCTTACCAGTCATCATATGTAACATTTCCATAAATTCTTTATTATAAATTAACAGGTTATTGTCAACAACACTACTTGGAACAAAGCCTACTTTGCTACCTTCCAGTGAAATCCGAAGATTGGGATATACGGAACGAATAGATGGATTCTGATGAATCCAAACAGACAATTGTAGACGGTAAAAGTAATTAATTTTTTCTAACGAAGGTAATAGTTTTGCTGCTGTACTTGGTGTAATACAATAAGCTTCTTTGCTAGGGAGAACCTTTACCAATCCTCTCGTAGGAAGTAATTCATATGATGATTGTTGTCCTGGTTGAGAAAGACAAAGGAACAAGATATCCCAAGGAGACACTTCTGGATTTTCCAAAAAGATCTCTGCGTTCTTAACAAACTCTGGAAGAATCATACTGTCGTCCTCTAAAATCAAATAGTAATGTTTATCCCCTTCTTTTTGGAAGCTTTCTAATTCTACCACCTTTTGTAGAGCAGCACGCTGCTTCAAAAAATTAGAAATCTGTTCTATTGATAATTGTTGAATTCCCCGATCAAAATCTTCATCTCCAATTTTATGATGTTCAAGTATCTTTTCAATCTCCTTAAAGTTATCCTTTACACGTTGGAGTTCGTGTTCTTGAACCATATGCATGCGAAATTTATAGGATCTCTTGTTGGACATGTCTTCTAATAGCTTTAGAGTCGCTGAAAGAAAACTTTTCCGATATGTTAAGTGTGCGGCGTGCACAACAAGAACATGTAAGAACTTCATACTTACTAAAACCAATCAATGTAACCCTTAAATTGATTCTTCTTCTTGACCATATATATTTGATATAGGAAGGGTAAAGATAAGTTGCCAGAAGAATTCAAAGGTATATCCAATATTTATAATAAAGTCATCTTTTTCCATTCCCATAAAGTTTTCTGCTTCTGGATCAAAGTAATTTCGTAGTTTCTCATAAAATTGTTTTGGATATGCACGAATTAGCTCTTTACGTAGACTGAATAAAGCAAAAGGTTTAAACATGTACGGCTGTGTAGGGTAAGATATATTTGGATAGAGCTCTTTAAAGAACATATATTCACGTGTTCCTTCCGGAGGATATGCCTTTTCAATATGTGGATGCTCTGGTGCAATCTTTTTCATATATTCATATACTTGTTCATTGAAACAACCCACTTTATTAATGTTTGCATAAGATTGAAAGAGTGCTTTTTCACAGTCTTTGAATAAATCAGAAGGTCTTTGGTAGACTACATGATCATTAATTTTTCCTTGTAGAAAGATTTCAACGTCACGGAGATCATCATAATTCTCAATAATATGTGTTAAATACGTATGTGATTCTCTTCCAATGTTACATAAGTGAATAAGATCTACACTTTTCTTTTCATAGTCTTTATAATGTGTCAGATTGGTATTGTCTTTGTTATAAATAATTACTTCATATCCTGCCTCCCGAAGTTCTTTTGTCCATTCAATATCTTCTTTATACTTTGCAACTGTAACACGTTTAGATACCATGGGTGGTTTGATAATAGATATCTTTACAACGTTTAAATACTATCTCTCATATCGTGTTGAATCATATCTTCAATTAATTGATCAAGAGTAGTATTTGGTTGCCACCCAAGCTGTTGTGTTGCTTTAGAGAAATCGGCACAGAGGTAAGGAACTTCCATCGGACGGAAAAGACGAGGATGAATCTTTACCAATATTTCTTGTGTATCTTTATGTTTACCTACCTCCTCCACGCCAGATCCTTCCCAAATGAGAGGAATTTGATAATAGGCAAATACTTTTTCTACGAAATAACGAACACTATAGGTTTTTCCTGTACCAAGGACGTAATCATCGGGAGTATTTGCTTGTAAAATTCTCCACATTCCTTCAACATAATCTTTTGCATGACCCCAATCCCGAAGTGAATCCAAATTGCCCAATTCTAAATATTTCTGTTTGCCTTTTACAATCTCCCCTACTCCAATCACTACTTTTCGTGTAACAAAGGTTTCTCCCCGTCGTGGAGATTCATGATTAAATAGAATTCCATTACATGTAAACATATGATAGCCTTCCCGATACATTTTTACAAAATGGTATCCCATAAGTTTAGAAATTGCATAGGGAGAGACAGGATTAAAGGTTGTTTTTTCATTGAGAACAGTACCTTCGTGTTTCTCTCCATACATTTCGCTTGTACATGCTTGGTAAAACCGAATCTTTTCTTGTTCCAAAGGAAGATTCTTTAAGAGTTCCAAAAGGTTTAGAGTACCAATGGCATTTACTTGTACCGTGTATTCTGGAATTTCAAAAGAAACCTTTACATGAGACTGGGCGGCAAGGTTATATACTTCAAAACGTTCTATTTCTGCAGGAGGATGTTTTTGAAGAATCGTTGTAAAGGTATGATGCATACCCATGGTGTCGCTCATATCTCCATAAAATACCTTAAATTTAGGATTTGAATAGAGATGGTCTATCCGAATCGTATTAATACACGACATTCTGCGAATAATTCCATAGACAGTATATCCTTTTTCTAAAAGTAATTCGGATAAATAGGAACCATCCTGTCCATTGATCCCTGTAATATATGCAATCTTCATAAAACACTTAAACAGTAAACGTATCAATGTTTTAAATGAAAGTTTTGGTAACTGGAAGCAGTGGTTTGGTCGGAAGAGCATTTCAATGGATTACACAAACAATGAATGATATCAATGATACCTATATCTTTCTAACAAGCAAAGATGCAGATCTTACCAGAGAAGACGATGTGCGTAAAATCTTTGAGAAACACCAACCTGATGCGGTTGTTCATATTGCAGCAAATGTAGGAGGTCTTTTTAAAAACATGAATTGTAAGTCCCAAATGTATGAAGATAACATTCTAATGAATACATTTGTACTCAAATATGCACGTCTCTTTTATGTTAAAAAAGTAGTGATGTTATTATCTACATGTGTATTTCCAGATGGTAAACAAGTAACAGAAGATATGTTACACAATGGACCACCTCACCCATCCAACGAAGGATATGCCTATAGTAAACGAATGATGGAAGTCCATGCCAGAATTCTTCATACCCAACATGCAATTCAGACCATTTGCTTAACACCGACAAATATATATGGACCATTTGATAATTTTGATCTCCAAAATGCTCATGTAGTTCCTGCACTAATCTATAAATGTTATCTTGCAAAAAAAGAAAACAAACCCTTTGTTATATGTGGAAGTGGAAAACCATTACGTCAGTTTATTTATAGTTTTGACATGGCAAATATCATTCATGCAGTTTTACAAGATCATAAAGTTTCTACGGGACATTACATTTGTGCCCCTCCTTCTAAGGAATCAGAGATTACCATTGATGCTGTTGCAAGATTAATTGCAAAAGAAATGGATTATGAACATGCAATAACATATGACACATCCTATTCCGATGGTCAATACAAGAAAACGGTAGAGCCTCATCCATTGATAGAAGATTTACCATTTACATCTATGGAAAAAGGATTAAAAACAACAATTCAGTGGTTTATGGATAACATTGACAAAGGAATTGTTCGTATCTAAGGTATTGTTAAATTTGTCATACATAAAGGACATACCATCTTCTTATGAAGCCATTCTTGTATACATTCAGAACAAAAGGTATGACCACATTTTGTTTTTCTGCGATATTTTACATCTTTTAGCTCTTCAAAACATATAGAACATGTATCTGTTTCGTTTGGTTCTATTGAATCCAAGGGAGCAATGACTTCAATGTCAACTTTATAAAACATAACTTGTTGTGAAGGTGCTAACTGAGGAGTTGTTTGTACAAATATGATTTCGGGGTCAAATACTCTGGCTTGTATGATTTGTTGATTTTCTCTCCGACGAATTGCACAATACTGCATCATATAGGTTGTATAAAGCATACAAACTCCACATAATAATACTGTTTCTGGAATCATCAAGAGTGTGTTTTACTCTTTAACATTATTATCTAAAAATGTTTATATATAAACATGCCAATGTATCATATTACTTCTAAGAAACAATTGGATGAACTCTTAGCAAAGTCACCTCATTTAATAATTATTAAATTTGGCTCAGTAAGATGTGGACCATGCCGAATGATGGAACCTGTTCTAAAAGCAGTTTCAGAAAAGTATGCAGACGTTTTAATTCTTGACGTGGATATAGATAAGCTTCCTGATATTGCAAGTATATATAAAGTTTCTGGTATTCCCAGCTTTGTATTTATTAAGCAAAGACGAGTAGTGGCTACGTATACGGGAGCCATGCAACAGGGCGCTTTAGAAAAGCTAATTAATACTCACAAGTAATATATTTTCTATGATATGATTAAGATGTATTGGTTATTCTCTACTATATTTATCCTTGTACTTGTCGTTGTACTTTATCAGGTATTTCAAAGAAAAGATATTGTTGAAGAAACTCCTGATATCACACTCCCAACTGTGGTATCTTCCCCTCCTGCTCCTGTAAATGAAGCAGAAGAGACCTTAAAGCAATTCTATACACCTGCCCGCCCCACCATAGATTTGGATTATCCTCCTAAAAAAATTGGATGTTGTCCTTTCTCCAAACCTGTTTCTACAGATCTTCCTATTGGAAACATTCCAATGTGCTATGCTTCTATCGCAAAGGATCATCTAAAAGAGATATAAAAAAATGATTCTATGAGCCTATACGTATTCATAGAATTCAGAAATGCATACAGGTATCATTTCTTTTTGTGACCGCATCGCATATAATATTAAATGTTCCGATGCGAAAGATTGGATTCTTGATCAACTTGAAAACAAGTATCAAATCCGAATTCTTCAGAGACATTGGTTTCGGTTGGATGAACAACAATTCAAATATGTTCAACAAATTCCTCACCAGGTATGTATTCGTTCCAATGGAAATCCATACTTCCTATATTTTACAAGATATGAAGATGTAAATCAAATAATGTATATTGATAAAAAAGTTCAACCAGGATATCAAAAACCACGAATTATTATTACGAAGGGACAGTTTGCAGACTCAGTTTTTGAAAATACTCTATTAGAGGGAGAAATGGTAAAAGACAACAAAAACCAATGGATCTTTCTTATCAATGACGTAATCATGTATAAAGGAAAATACTTGAAAGAAGTACATCTTTCAGAAAGGATTACTTATGCACATGAAATGCTCTCACAACATTATAGAGCTGACCCTATCATGGATGTATGTATGTACCATGTTAAAAAATATGTTCCGTGCAACAAAAAAGCGATTGAACATTTGATTCAGTTTTCTGAGAAACTTCCATACACAAACCGTGGTATCTACTTCGTCCCAGCTATGATGAAGTATAAACCTAAATTGATTAATTTTAATGATGAACTAATCAAGACCGTATATCGGAAGGTGAAGGATTGTCCCGAGTTTATGGAGAAACAAGCTTACCCAATGCCACCTATGCTTGCAGAAGAGACAGCCATGGCATCAACCTCTCATGTTTATTCACCACGACCTCCTCAATACCCTCCTCCCCCTCCCGCTCGTCATCATCAAGCACCACCTTCCCCTCAAGGAGAAACAGAAAAACAAGTGATTACTAATGTATCTTTGGATAAAAATGAAAAGATAATTTGGCTACGTAAAACAGAACAACCAGACGTATATGATATGTATGAACATGAGAATTCTCAACATAAAGAAGGTATTGCATCGGTTCCAGGTCTTGCTACCAGCAAGATGTTGCGGGCAGTATTTAAGAATCTAAATGTTGCGACTTCTATTTGTTTCTTATGTAAATTGGACAGTGTATTCCAAAAGTGGATCCCTATCAAAAAAATGTAATCTATAATATTAATTAGAATCATGTCAAACTATATGACAACTTATCTCCGCGAGGGTCAAAACATTCCTACTCCACCCCAAAGTGAAAAAATGAATTTTTTACAATCAAGTTACGTGTGGTGGTTTTTGATTGCATTTTTAGTTATTATGACAGGATGGATAATGATAATTTATTGGAATTTTTATCCATAGATAGATCGTGTCAGTTGTTGATACACCATTTTCCAATCTTCATTCATTTTTTCAAGATCAACATTATATGCATGTTGATATCGTAGAAACAAGGTATAAATATCTGTTTCGTCTTTCTCAACGTGAAAGAAAATTCGGTTGTTATATTTGTAACTGACTTTATGATATTTCTTTTTTTCATTGATGTCCATGGTACAAGGAAAGCGATGTGCGGGAAGAGTTTCTTCGCACAATGCAAGTGTATAAATATGCTCTGCAGCAGTGTCAAGAATGCAATTTCGTTGAATTACTTTCTGAGAATCATTTGACATATCATATAGATATGAAATATCTCGGTGACTATATTCTACCATGACCTGATCCATTCGGTTCTTAAACGCCTTTGTTGGAAGACGTGGGAGTTGGTTCCATCCACATGCAAAGATATTTCCAGATGAATTTAGTTTTTCTGGACAGAAGTATACCTCTATGGTATTTACGTTTTCAGTAATAAGGTCTTGAATGTGCATAGTTGCTGTATAAAAATACAATTCTATCTTAAAGTATCAATTTTTACTTAAGTAAAAAATTGAGAAGATGATTACTAGAGAAGTATCTTTATCTAAACATGGAAGTACGTAAAACTATGGTAGAGTTGTTTCGGAAGCTTTCTCTAACGGAGGTACAGTCAAAAGATCTTGAAATTGGTGTCTATAACTATTGTATAGATTATGCAACTGAAAACATGATTCCTCTTACCTGGGGATCTGACATGTTTAAAGAACTTTATATGAGTAAAGCACGAAGTGTCTATAGCAATCTAAATCCTAAATCAAGCATTCAAAACAAACGTCTCATGAAGAGGCTAAAAGAAAAAGAGTTTATGCCGCATAATATTGCAAATATGAAACCAGAGAATTTGTTTCCAGAGATTTGGAAAGATATTATGGACCGAGAGATCCTTCGTACCAAGGCGGCGTATGAACCACAAGCAACTGCAATGACAGATCGTTATACTTGTGGGAAATGCAAAAAGAATCGTTGTTCATACTACGAGCTTCAGACACGTAGTGCGGATGAACCGATGACGATGTTTATTACTTGTCTTCATTGTGGACATCGTTGGAAGATGTAAAATATTTTATAGGGGGGCGGGAGCAGACACCATGACAACTGGGGAAGTAACAACTTTTTGGGGTTTTTGGACAACCATTAGAACATACACAAGGAGTCCGAAAACGATAGCATGTAGGACAACACCAGCTGTGGTAGGGCATCCATCTACGGCAACGGTGAAGAGACCTCCAAATATAGTTTGCACTAAGCGGTACATTAAGGGAGATGCGATGACTAGGAAGAGGATGGCTGATTGTAAAGAGTATAAAATACGAGGATCCATTATTAGTTTGTATACTTTTTAGAAATAAAAAAATAATGGCATTTTTGATGTAATTATTTAACGAAGCAGATTTCGGATCATACTTAGATCCATATTCTTAATTTTCCAATACTCTGGTTTTCCATTTGGGAGGGTTCGTTTTACAAGGTATGGAAGTTTTCCTTCACGAAGTTCTTGCAATGAGATTTTTCGTAGTTCCATATTAGATTCTATTTTAAAGTTTTCTGGAAGTTGAACCAAAGGAAATGCTCCACGAGAGAGATGGGTTGTGCGAAGTGAAATAATTTGATCAAATTCATATTTTGTCATAATCGGAAGCGATTGATACTGAGAAGGATCACTGCTTCGTACTTTTTGAACTTCATCATGGATATTCATGGTTATCGTCTATCTAATATATTATAATACTTTCTTTACATCATTTTTTTTTCTCCAAGAATATCCGCAATAATCACATGTATAGAAATATTTCATATGGACAGGATGGTATTTCGTATAGATTACTTGAGGTTTGTCTCGTGGACCTGTACAATCGCTATTTTCACAGATAATGTTTGGATCCTGAACACGTGGAAGTGTTGGATCAAAACGTAAGAAGGCATTCTTGTGTTGCATGTATAAGAGATCATCTTCGGAATACATCGTCTTAGACACACATACTGCCTTTCCTAAAACAGGAGCATCCTGCTGTTGGAATTTACAATACTTACAATAACGGGTAAGACTTTGATCCGATTCGGTTTTTAGAAAAAGTAGATTCTGACATACCTTGCAAAACTCCATGGTGTCTATTACTAACTATACCGATAAAATAAAACAGCTTTCATTTTTTTAAATCGGAAGAATGATATTTTTCTGAGAATGCCTTTTTAAAAACTTTGACGGCATTTGCAGATGCTAGTTTATAATCAACGATAGGAGGACCATATTGAATTGTTGGATATTTGTTTCGGACGATTGGATCATACCATTTATGAATATCCTTAGGATCTACCTCCTTTAATTCTGGAACCCAATGTTTGATATAGACTGCATCTACATCAAACTTTTTAGATTGAATAAATGGATTGAAGGGAGCACGGAAGTAAGGAACTCCATCTGGACCAGTAGATGATACAAATCCCCAACCTGCTGTATTACTAAAGATATCAGCATCTACCAAGCGAATGTAATAATATTTTAGTCCCCATCTCCAATCAATGAGAAAATATTTAGTTAATATACTACCACAAAGCATCCGAAGACGATTGTGTTGATGTCCTGACGTGTTCATTTCTCGCATTCCTGCATCTACCATTGGAAATCCAGTAGTTCCATCTTTCCAATGTTGAAAGATAGTTTCATTATACGACCATGGTATCTTTTTATCCAAAGCATCATACAATGCTGTTCCTCTTTGTAATTCAGGACGGAGTGCATAAATCTTCATGTAAAAATCACGGAAGATAAGCTCGCGGATAAGACCATGTTCTTTTCCAAAGAGTTTCTCAATGGTCCAATACATTTCTCGGATAGAGACAGTTCCAAATTTTAGATGGGGAGAAGCCCGAGTTGTTTTTTGTAAAGCTGGATAATTTCTCTTCTCTTGGTAGTCTTTTAAATCTTTAACGCGATGAAGCATTTCCTTACCAAGAGTTCGTCCTCCATGGATTGCGGCTTGGGAATTTTCATTGTAAAGAGTACCAAGGTTTTGTAAAGGAAAGAATTTTGTAAATTTGTGTGTGGTAAAATGTTCCTTTTTAAAAGAAAAATGATCCACTTCACGAATCTTATGTTTTGTAAGGACACGTTTGTAGTATTGGGCAAGAATCATATAGGGGCGGGGAGGAGGACCTTCTAATAATCCTTCATGTAAAGGTAACAAACCATAATCTTCTTTCATTTGATGGACAATTCCTTTCTTCTCACACCAGGTTTGAATCTTTTGATCTCTTTCTCTTGCATAGACCGAGTAATCTTCATTGAAATAGATGGCTTCAAAAGGAACTTGTGTATAGATACTTTGAAGAACTTTTACATTATCCCCCTTGAAAAAATGCAGATGACTTCCATAGGATTGTAGCTGTTGATCTAGATCTAGAAGAGATTCACACATAAACTGAACAGAGGGATGGGAAAAATAGGGATTTTTCTTTGGAGAGATTTGTTCCGGGGGAAAGATAAAGACAGGAAGAACCTGATAACCATCACGAAGAGCTTGTAGAAGTGTAGTATTGTCTTCTAACCGAAGATCCCGATGAAAGAGAAAGAGTGCTTTCTTCATACCTTTATAATGAGGATAGATTTTCGTCAGTAGAACGAGACTTAATCTTATCATATTTCCGTTGCATCATCATATCTTCTATAGAGATTGCTGTAATATCCTGACGTTTAATAAATTTAATACCATAATAATAGACACCATCAGTAAAGCGTTTTCGTATAAGACCCATGTCCATAAAATAAATCGCAAGACGTTTATATAGTGATGCTTCACTAGTTATGGACCGTGTAGTCATCCCTGGAAGTAATGAGGATACTTTTTGATACAGATCAACTGCTTTCATACGTTCCTTGGGATCAGAACTAAAGTCAAACATATGTTTCATAAAATTCTGTACCTCTTCTTTTTCATTTTGTGCTTCTTTTGTAGCGATTGGAGAAATATTGTATAAAGCATTGAAAGCGTTTACTTTCTTTTCTAGATCTGCTTCTTCATCAAACATTTTTTGATGGAAGAACGTCTTTGCTTGTTGATAGATATCGTATTCGTGAGTAGTTAGTGGTAGACTTGCAAGAATATGAAACTCTGTAAAGTCTTGACATACATGTTCAAAGAAAGATTTATCTTCTTTCACAACAAGTGATATATTATAGAGTGTGTTATACACAATAAATACGTTTTCTTCAGAAGTTATACCAATACCGTGTATATGTTCAGTATCATCCAGTAAACTAAATTGAGATGTATTTGCTTCATAACAACCAATTTCTTTTAGGGAAGATGGAATAGGAAGAGGGGGAGGTGCTTTGCGTGTAGATTGGTTGATAGTCGGAGTAGGAATATTTGTAGAAGATGGTACTTTATAAGAGGTCCACGACATTTGCAGATCATGGAACTCTATCATCTTCGTTAACTCTTCTATCAGTTTTGGAACGGTAGTAATTTTTGAATTTGAAATACATGTTCCGCAAATACTTGCAATAAAATCAAGTGTATTTTTATTTATTTCAAAAGGAGTATCTGTTACTTCTGCTTGGATATCCATTTCTTTATACATATCCAAAGCTTTCTCTAGTGTATTTTGTTTATTATTAGGTGTAACAATTAAATAATAGTCATATATGTCTATGATTTTAAGAGACCTTTTAGAAATATTGTTTTTATGAAGCATGTATGTATCTATCGGTTCATTCATCTTTCTATATACTTCATTCATATTATATAAATGAAAAATAAACGCACTAAAAAATGAATCTATCATCTATGTATTGTATAGTAGAATATACAATGAAGCAACAACCAACTACAACAAATATCATTTATATCAATAAGATCTTACGCCGGCAGCGTGAGAAACTTGCGATTTTTGATGTAGATTGGACTTTAATTAAACCAAAAGAAGGAAGGGGGTTTCCTAAAGATAAAGATGATTGGCAATGGTTACGTCCTTCTGTCCCACAAGTAGTGAGAAAGTATCATCGGAATGGTTATCGGGTAGTATTTCTTACAGATCAAACGAAAGAATGGAAGGTAGAGATGATCAAAGAGATCATTAAAGAACTGGATATTCCGGTGATTGCGGTCATTGCAATGATGAAAGAATATCATAAACCAAATCCACAATTATTCCTAAGTCATTTTGAAGGAAAGTTTCAACCACGAGACTCTTTTTTTGTAGGAGATGCAGCTGGGCGTGAGGGAGACTGGGCTGATAAAGATAAGGGAGTTGCAGATAAATTAGGAGTGACCTTTTATACACCAGAAGAACTATTTCCCTTAGCTAAGAAGAGAGTACATATGGAAGAAAAAGACGTTGTGAGTCCAGAAAAAGAGGTTGTTATAATGATTGGATATCCAGCTTCTGGAAAATCTACCATTGTTAAAACAATCTTTGAAAAGAAGGGCTATATACGAATTGATGGGGATACTCTTAAAACTCCAGAACGAATGATACGGGAAGCAAAAAAACATATCACAAATCATTCCATTGTATTTGACGCAACCAATGCAAGCAAAGAAAAGAGAGCTCATTTTATAGAATTTGCAAAAGAACATCATGTACCGGTAAAGTGTATATGGGTTACAACACCTATTGAACAATCTATGGAACAAAACCGACAACGTTTTTCAGAAGGAGGTCCAAAAATCCCCGACGTGGCTTTCTACGTTTATCGTAAGAACTTTGAAGAACCAAATGCAACTGAGTGCACAGTAATAAAGCTTTAGTATACGACAGAAGCTATTTTATAATTTATTTTTTGTAATATTTATCATATTTTATAATAGAAAAGGGTATGAAGAATAGTTCCACAGCGTCCAAAAGCATAGATTATGATAACGAAGATACTGATACAGATTCTATGTCAGACGAAGAAGAAAATGAATTTAATCCAGATAAGATTGCACAATGTATCCGAAATGTAGCGAACTTTAGTCATGTTAAGTCATTCCATTTAATGGAGAAGAAGGACTTTAACCCTGAGATGCTTTCCTTTTATATAAAAGAAGCAGCCCCTAAAATAGAAGCTCTATTTGAACAAATTGAAAAGTTAGATGAAAAGGATCTAAAAACTCATGGAAAGCTTTTTAAACATATGATCTTTACCGACATGAAGAGCAGTAACTATGGTGCAAAAATCCTTGCATCTGCATTTGTTGCAAAAGGATATCAACCTGCGATTCATGTCCAAGGAACTGGTTTTGCTCTCTACAAAGAAGACAAGTTAGCAGAGACTGAAAATCATAACTTTGGAGTGTTGATGAGTAAAAAGTTCTTTGACCGCCCAATGAATATCAAGTTTCGTAAAAACATGTTAGAACTATACAATCGTCGTCCGGAGAATATTCATGGAGAATATATGCGTTTTATTATTTTAGATCAAGGATTTAAAGAAGGAATAGATCTCTTTGATGTAAAGTACGTTCATCTTTTTGAGCCTTTGGTAGTAAGAGCTGATGAAAAGCAAGCGATTGGTCGCGGTACCCGATTCTGTGGACAAAAAGGTTTAGAATTTCATCCACGATTTGGCTGGCCTTTGTATGTATTCCGTTATGAAGTCGGAATTCCCAAAGAATTACAACCAAAGTTCCATAATACAAAATATATGTTTGAGCTTTATCTTAAATATTCTATTATAGATCTACGAAAGGTTGTTTTTGCGGCAGAAATAGAAAGAGCATCTATAGAAGCAGCAGTTGATTTAGATCTTACTCGTCCTATCCATCAATTCTCTATAGAGCTTCCCCCTCCAATTTTATCAGGAGGAGCTCCTATATTACGTTCAAAAACTCCTACTCCTCCTACTCAATTGATGTCTTTAGACAGCATGCATCGTTATATTGCAAAAGGTTTTCAACAATTTGAATATCCTAAGGTAAAATTAGAAAATCTTTGTGAAACAGCGGGTGGATCTGCTATGGGAAATATTGTAAACTTTACACCCACACAAGATTTTATCCGTCACTATTTCCAACCAAGCTCTGCCTACAAAGGTATGTTACTATTCCATAGTGTAGGTACTGGAAAAACATGCACTGCAATTGCTACGGCTTCTACCAGTTTTGAAAAAGAAGGGTACAACATTTTATGGGTAACACGTCATACACTAAAGAGTGATATTTGGAAGAATATGTATGGTCAGGTATGTAGTCTTGTGATTCAAGAACAGCTAAAAAACAAGAGTTTAAAACTGCCTTCAAAGATTAGTGGTCCAATGAAGTATGTTTCTAATAATTGGATGGAGCCAATTTCATACAAACAATTCAGTAATTTGTTACTAAAGAAGAACAAGATCTATGATGAAATTGTTCGTCGCAATGGAAAAGTAGATCCTCTTCGGAAAACTCTAGTTATTATAGATGAAGCTCATAAACTATATAGCCCTACGGTTGCAGCAAGTGAGAAGCCTAATACGGATATTTTAGAAGAGATGGTTCAAAATTCTTATGAAAAATCAGGAAAAGATAGTGTACGTATTCTTTTAATGACAGCAACTCCTTATACAGAAGATGGTATGGAAATGGTTAAATTATTAAACCTATTGCGATCTAAGAAAGTCCATATGCCAATTACATTTGAAGACTTTGGTAAAAAGTATCTTGATGATCATGGATATTTCCATAAGAATGGTTTAAAACATTACAAAGATGAAATTAGTGGATATATTAGTTATTTAAATCGTTCTCAAGATGCACGTAATTTTGCTCACCCAGTTTTAGAAAATATAGTAGTACCTTTATCATACAGAGAAGAGGAGGAGGAAGAATCAGAGGAGGAATTAGAAGAGGGTCAGAAGAAGAAGAAAAAGAAAGCAAAACGAAGTGGTAAATTCCAACTATGGATGAAAGAATTGCGAGAACATATTACCACAGACAAGAAGAGTCTTAAACAATTAAAGAATACTTCAAAGAGTGTCTTAAAACGATCAATTAAAGAAAGAAAGGATCGGAGTAAGAAAGTAATAGTTGAGTGTAAGGAGGAAGTTGTTGCAAAGAAAAATGAAGCTTTGGAAAAAGCTCTAGATACAACAGAAAAGGAGATCAAAGAATGTAAGGAAAAAGTAAAGGCAGAACAAAAACCATGCAAGGAGAAAGCTTCTGAAAAATTAAAAGAGATGACTAAGAAAATCAAAGAGAAAGCCTCTGAAGATTTGAAAGATTGTAAACAAACGGTTGTTATAGATGTCCCTGCTCAACATTTAACTGAAGAAGAAGACGATATTATTGAAGAAATGAATATGCTAGAAGCAATGATTCAAGAAAACAAAGAAGAATTAACTCAAGTCCAAGGTATTGTGAAACAACGTCGGGAGAAACGAAAGGAAATGTCAGAAGAGCTTAAAGAACTATTAAATGATCTTAAAGAAATCCGAATTGTCTTTAAGAAGCTTAAAAGAACTGTAACAAAAGAACAAAAGAGAATTAAAAATATCAAAGATGTTAACTTACGTAAACGGGAACAATTAGAACTTCGTCAAAATAAGGGTGCTGAAATGAAAGAAATGCACGGTCAAGTTCAAGACTTACGTGTAAAGATATCCATTATTCGTGTTTCCAAAAAAGTAATGTTAATTCAAGAAGGTAAGCCATTGTCAGATGTATCTCAAGCAAAAGCTTTGAATAAGAGATGCGGTCTAAATGCTTAATGGAATGGCAAGAACATTTTCTCCTTCTATTCGTTTAAATTGATAGCCTTCTTTTTCTAAAATAAGTAAAGGATCTTCTATAATCCTATCTTTATTTATTCCAAGACTCTCCTTCATTTCATCTGAAACTCGTTTATCTGTATATTCTAACATGATAAATGGTTTATATTTCCGAATGGTCTTTAGTGCTCCTAACAGCACAAGTGGTTCTGCTCCTTCTACGTCCATTTTGATATAATGACATTCTGGTAAATCTAACGAATCTATCGTAATTATATTTACCTTTTCTCCTCCTGTTCCAACACTTAATCCTCCATAGTTTAACATCTGGTCTGTATCATAGGAAACTTTAACATTATATCCATCGTATAACATACTTGATAGTGTACATTCACCCACCATTTCTCCAACTGCAGAATGATATGTTTTAACACCTGTGATATTATTTTCTACCAAGTTCATATTTAATATATTAAATAGAATTCGTTGTGGTTCAAATGTATGAATAATAGCATTTGGAATGTAGTTTGCATACATAATAGTATGAGAACCAATATGCCCACCTACATCAAGAATAATTTTTGGGATAGACGGGTCCATTTTTTGAAAAAGAGGCAAAATATGTTTAGCTAAAATATCTTCTTCAAAAACGAGTCCCCTAGACAAATAATCTACAAATACAATATCATTATGGCATGTATAAAATGTACCGTGCTGTGTAGGAAATTGAAGCAATTTTACCATTATATACCATGTAGTGAATAGAACTCTTTATATAACATTTAATCTTCTTTATCCTGGTAATGCTTATTATGTGGATACTATATATTACTATTTTCTACATCAATAATAGCTTCTTGTACTTCAAATAATGATCCTTTACAATTATATTCACGATATGTGCAAGCATAATCATATGTAATTGAACCATCTACTAAGTGCACCATTCCTGACTTTTTACAGAAACCAAGTTTTAGATCGGTAATCTCTATTTTCCATATTTCGGATGGATGTAAATAATATTTACATTGAATACATAGATTATTAGGTACAGAATTTGTGAGTGGAGTTTTTATATAGGATGATTTATATGTAATACACTTTATTATAAGAGGGGTGCGCAACATATAAGCATATATTCTTCTGTTTTCTTTATATATAATATATCTTATGTTGGCAAAAAAAGGGTTTAATGATAATGTAAGGGTTCACGATGTTCGTAGTCGCATTAATACACAGCTATTGCTTCCTGATTTCAATAGAATTGCATATCCACATCGTTACAGTATGATTACTCAATATGTTGGTAAAAACCAAATAGAAAAAGTTAAAAAATATGGAAACTATCCAGACTTTGTTCCTTTAAAGGAAACTGGTGGGGAAGAAATGGTTACACGATCCCTATTATATTTTATTGAATATGCAAAGATTCCAGAAGGAGCAAATATTCGTATAGACGCATATAGATATTATCATACAACATATATAACAAATGATTGGTATAGTGAAAATTATGATAAAAAAGGGGTTTTATGTGTTCGTAAAGAAGGGGTAGATGCAACTTACCAAGTAAGAAAAAAGAAAAACGATTCTACATTTGTATGGAAAGTTGATACAGGAGAAATCTTGATGATTGAAGACGGTGCAAACATTGTTCAGAATTTTAGTACTGTGTTTTTGGAAGAAAATGCATATTTAGATCTTCTTGTATTTAGTTATTAATATATGCCCGCAGCAAGGTTTGAACTTGCGACTTTTACCTTACTAAGGTAACACTCTACCAACTGAGTTATACGGGCTCACATTATAGGATAAATAAATATCTTTAAATGATTTAAACCTATCTTTTTTCTACTATAATATGCTATATGAGTTTTCGGCTGGTGACTTCATGTTATACAGATACTGAGTTATTAGGATCATGGATTCCCGTATTAGAAGAAAATCAAGTACCGTTTACTATTTATTATAAAGTAGAGTCGTTAGAAAGAGGACAAGAGGAAGTATTAAACGAATACAGTATATGTATTCCAAATTATGGAAGATGTGACTACGCTTTCTTATATCACATTATCAAAAACTATGAACATTTAGATGACGTGACTATGTTTGTTAAAAATAATTGGGCATCTCACAGAATTGATATTTGGAATCATATCCGTCGCTGTAGAAATGTAGATTTTATGGAAAGTGGAAAACAAAGACGCTTTCAGTATTGGAGAGATGATCATGCAGATTTTCCAAGACATGAAGAAATTCATAAAGGCAGCCATACTTTTGCACAGACTCCAATAGATTGGTATCATGAAATCTTTCCAGGAATTAGTCCTCCTCATGTAATTCCTGGCTGGGGAATGGGACCATGTTTTAGTGTATCTAAAAGATTAATACATCGCCATCCAAAAGAGGTATATCAACGTCTATTAGAGAAGTTCTATCCAGAGAGTGGTTCTTGGGATATAGAAAAAGCAACCTTATCTATTCCTGATATGAAACAGCAATTAGAAGATATTGGAAAACATTACCATGATTGCTTTCAAAGATTCTGGTATGTATTGTTTACACATAGCATAGACACAACCATCTACGATATATCAGATAATAATTGGAATTCATATGATTAAAGAGAAAGCGAAAGCTGTTTCCTTCTTTTGCGAACGCTTAATAGCAATCTATTGAAGCGTTCTTCTATAGTAGAAACTTCTTCCTCCTCACTTTTTTCCTGTAAGTTTTTAATTTTAAACTTTTGAGTTTTTGTGGGAGGATCTTCAGGGGTCACCAAACATGTAGACAAAGATATGATTTTGTCTTCCTGTTCTTCTTTCGTGATTGTTGTTGAGTGCAATATATCTGTTGGAAATCCATAGGTTTCATAACATATAAGTTTTTGACTTACAGAAGAAGGAATAACGGAATCTATCTTTTCTATTTCTTCTACTTGATATGCGGAAGGTAATGCATCTGCTAAATGGTTCCAAGAAAATGCATTTCTACGAAAACCTGACGTACGTTTAAGAGACGTAGAAGTTGTCTGTCCACCGCTCAGGGAAGGGGAACTCTGTGATTTCTTCATCAATTAGGAAGTTGTTATTGAGGAAGATACTTTCTATATCATTTTTTTATAATTTCTTTAAACCATTGAAAAAGAACATGCGTTTCGTTTATACACTATTAGTAAATAATACAGTTTCATGTGATAATTATATTTATTTATTTATATGATCTGGAAAAAAGAGTTAGTAAGACATGCATGCAGTACTTTTATTTTTGATTTTATATTTTTTTATAAAAGAGAGCCCTCTAGTTGGAGTAAGCTAGACCGCCCATACCAGACATCACACGTAGAACGTTGTAGTTCACGGCGTAAACACGAGCCTTGGTGGCATCGGCAACAGCGGTTACGCTTAGAACAGCCGAGTCAATTCGAGAGAAGTTCAGGGTACCGGAGGGTTGGTGCTCCTCGGGTTTTAGCGAGAAGGAGTACACGCTGATACCACGGGTGGCTTCGGGGATGTTCTCGTGGTGTTGGTAAGGTTGAACAAGTTCAAAGTACTTACCACCACGTTCGGCAAAGCGATCGTGACCATTGAGTTGTAGCTTGGCAGTGCTAACCAGACCGGCAGCGGTTCTGGTGTATGAACCGCTGGTAACAGTGTAGTTACCGAAGTAAGCACTGTTCTCTTGTAGAACCCAGACAAGTTCCTTGACAGGGTGGTTGAAGTTTAGCTTGATCTTGTTGGCACCAGTGGTAACGGTCTCCTCACCAGTGAACTGTAGTTGTTCAATCAGGTATTCGTGGCTGAGTTGAGCGAAGCGACGGCGTTCATCAGTGTCTAGGAAGATGTAGTCAACCCATAGAGAAGCGGTGCCCATGGTACCAGCGGTGATACCTGCGGTAGCGGCGGCTTCAAATTCAAGGTTGACCTTGACCTCGTGGTATTGCAGGGCAATCAGGGGGAGGGCAAGTCCGGGGTTGCGGCAGAACCAGAATTCAAGGGGGATGTAAAGGGTGGTGTCGGTGGTGGTAACGGCATCAGCACCAACCATGGTCTTGAATCCGGTACGTTTTCCTTGGGGAAGAGATAGCTCGTTCCAGATGAACATCCAGTCACCGTATTGCTTGTCAATACGTTGACCACCGATCTCTAACTCAACCGATTTAACCAGGGCTAGACCGGCGTAGGTGTTAGCAGCAATGGTAGCACCAGTGATGGCAACTTGTAGGTACATACGGTGGATTAGATCACCGTTACGACTGATTTGGCAGGTCACACGGCGGCTGAAATCAGCAGTTCCATTGAAGGTTTGTTCAATGGACTCCATGGAGAAGTTGGTGTGACGGCGGTAAGCCACCTTGAAGAAGGTAATTTGAGGGTTACCGGTTAGGTAAACGTCTTGAGCACCGTAAGCAACGAGTTGTAGAAGTCCACCACCCATATTATATGTTTGATACCTTATACGGAGAAAATATTTTTAGAACGCATTTAAAAACAGGAAAATCTATTTTTGAAAAAAATATTTATTTTTTGATAAATTTTTATAACAAACGAGCGGCTCCTTTAGTTGGAGTAAGCTAGACCGCCCATACCGGACATCACACGTAGAACGTTGTAGTTCACGGCGTAGATGCGGGCGCGGGTAGCAGCTCCAGTGGTAAGCTGTAGAACAGCGGAGTCAATTCGAGAGAAGTTCAGGGTACCTGAGGGTTGGTGCTCCTCTGGTTTTAGCGCGAAGGAGTACACGTTGATGTTCTTTCCGGAAGGGATGTTTTCGTGGTGTTGGTAAGGTTGCACTGCGCTGAAGTATCTACCGGCACGTTCGGCAAAGCGATCATGTCCGTTGAGTTGTAGTTTAGCAGTGCTAACGGCAACATAGGAACCGAAGTCAGAGTCAGTGGCATCTTGGGTAACCCAAACCAGTTCCTTAACGGGGTGGTTGAAGTTGAGTTTTACCTTGTTGGCAGAGCTGGCAGTCACGGTTTCTTCACCAGTGTATTGAAGTTGTTCAATTAGGTATTCGTGGCTGAGTTGAGCGAAGCGGCGGCGTTCATCAGTATCTAGGAAGATGTAATCAACCCATAGAGAGGAAGAAGCGATGCTTCCAGTTGCGGCGGTGACTGTGCTACCGGAAATGGTACCGCATTCAGCTAGGGTAGAGAATTCAATATTGACCTTCACTTCGTGGTATTGTAGGGCAATCAGAGGGAGAGCAAGTCCAGGGTTACGGCAGAACCAGAATTCAAGGGGAACGTATAGAACTTGTCCAGAAGTTGTGAATGCGGCAGAACCAACCATGACATCGTAACCAGTGCGCTTGCCTACACCGAGGGAAAGTTCATTCCAAATGTACATCCAGTCACCATATTGCTTATCAATACGTTGACCACCGATTTCAAGTTCTACAGACTTGACCATTTTTAGACCAGTGTAGGTATCAAGACCAGTCATGGCGGCGAAAGTAGTTTGTAGGTACATACGGTGGATTAGATCACCGTTACGACTGATTTGGCAGGTCACACGGCGACCGAAGTCAGCAGTTCCATTGAATGTTTGTTCAATGGACTCCATGGAGAAGTTAGTGTGGCGGCGGTAAGCTACCTTGAAGAAGGTAATTTGAGGGTTACCGGTTAGGTAAACGTCTTGAGCACCGTAAGCAACGAGTTGTAGAAGTCCACCACCCATATTATATGTTTGATATCTTATACGGAGAAAATATTTTTAGAACGCATTTAAAAACAGGAAAATCTATTTTTGAAAAAAATATTTATTTTTATACTTTCTATTTTATATTTTTACAAAACTTCTTAATTGGAGTAAGCTAAACCACCCATGCCAGACATCACACGTAGAACGTTGTAGTTCACGGCATAGATGCGGCATTTGGAGGCAGTTCCACCAGTTAGACCCAGTTTGAGAACAGCCGAGTCAATTCGAGAGAAGTTCAGGGTACCGGAGGGTTGGTGCTCCTCTGGTTTTAGCGCGAAGGAGTACACGTTGATACCAACGCTGGTAGGAACGTTCTCGTGGTGTTGATAAGGTTGAACCAGGTTGAAGTAGTCACCAGTACGTTGAGCAAAGCGATCATGACCATTGAGCTGAATTTTAGCGGTGCTAACTAAGTTGGTTGCGGCGGCATCACCAATGACACCACTGTTGGTATAGTTGAACCATTGGTTTGAACCAGATGCGTTCACGAAGCTGTCTTGTTGAACAATCCAAACCAGTTCCTTCACGGGGTGGTTGAAGTTCATCTTGATAGAAGAGTTAACTGCGGCGGAGGGAATGCTTTCTTCACCAGTGAATTGCAGTTGTTCAATGAGGTATTCGTGACTGAGTTGAGCGAAGCGGCGGCGTTCATCAGTATCTAGGAAGATGTAGTCAACCCATAGACTGGTAGCACCAAGACTCTTGCTGGTGATAACAGTGGTGGCTTCACGGTTTAGTTCAGATAGGGGACGGAACTCAAGGTTAACCTTGACCTCGTGGTATTGCAGAGCAATCAGGGGAAGAGCAAGTCCAGGGTTACGGCAGAACCAGAACTCTAGAGGGATGTACATGGTGGTGGCAGCAGAATCAAGGGCTAGATCGTAACCAATCATTTTGTTGTAACCATCACGTTTTCCATAGGGAAGAGATAGTTCGTTCCATATGTACATCCAGTCACCATATTGTTTGTCAATGCGTTGACCACCGATTTCAAGTTCTACGTTCTTCACTAGAGCTTGACCAACACGGCGGGTCCAACGGGTGCCACCAGATAGGACGGGTAGAGCTGCTTGTAGATACATACGGTGGATTAGATCACCGTTGCGGCTGATTTGGCAGGTCACACGGCGACCGAAGTCAGCAGTTCCATTGAAGGTTTGTTCAATGGACTCCATGGAGAAGTTAGTGTGGCGGCGGTAAGCCACCTTGAAGAAGGTAATTTGAGGGTTACCNGTTAGGTAAACGTCTTGAGCACCGTAAGCAACGAGTTGTAGAAGTCCACCACCCATATTTATATGTTTGATATCTTATACGGAGAAAATATTTTGTGAAAAATCTTTCTACTTAAACATTGACTTTCAAAAAAATATAATGTTTAAAGAAAAATCTTCCAAAAAGCGATTAACGGTTATTGAGGGATCCAAGGAAACTTCCACCTTAGATGCACGTCATCAAAACATGGTTCAGCAATTACAACGGGGTCTTTCAGAAAAAGATATTATGCAACAACAAAAAAAGATTTTTGAAAATGAAATCTTTTTATGGAAAAGTAAAATTCGTTCATTGCATGGACAAGAAAATACACATATACCAGAATATGAAGTTGCATGGACAAGTAATCTATATTTCTCAAATTGTTTACGAGAATTACAAGTAAAAATGAAAGATACATTAGATGAAAAGAAGGAAATAGAATATTATGAAAATACAGCAAATATATTATTTGAATATTATAATTTAATTGAAAATCAAGAATCTATTGTGATTGGAAATGGTGTAGCAAATATGGATAATACTCCGTATATTCCTTCAGTAAAACATAGTAAAGGCAGAAAGAAGTTTGTTCCACCAAATCAAAAAAGCATTTTAGAAGCATTTCAAATGATTCAAAAAGAAAAGGAAATAGAAGAAACATCAGAGGAAGATCTTGAAAATACAGAAGATAATTTAGACTATTCCTTAACTGTTTCTAAAAAATATAAAGATAAAGCCAGCTTGGTAGATGAATATATGCTTTTAGTAGATTCAAATTATATGAAGAATGTAAATAATACTGCTATTGGAAATTGTCAAAAATGTGACATTTCTCTTACATGTCTTTTACAGGAAGGAATTATGATTTGTGCCAGTTGTGGTTATCAAGAATTATTATTGGTAGAACAAAATCGTCCAATTTATCGTCAATCAAATAAAGAAGCTTCTCATCAAAGCTACAAACGTATCAATCATTTTAATGAATGGATAAGTCAAATTCAAGGGAAAGAAAGTACAGATATTCCTGAAGAAATCTTTGAAAAGATTGTTCAGGAAATAAAAAAAGAAAAAATCAAAGATACTGCAAAGTTGTCTTATCATAAAATGCGTGAAATTCTGAAAAAATTAAAGTTTAATAAATATTACGAACATATATATTATATTATCTACCGCCTGAATGGTATTGCACCTCCTAACTTTTCTCCAGACTTAGAAGAAAAGTTACGTAATATGTTTAAAGAAATTCAGGGACCTTTCTTAAAGCATTGCCCTGATAAGAGAAAGAACTTTTTATCTTATTCATATGTATTATTTAAGTTTTGTCAATTATTGGAAAAAGATGAATATCTAAAGCATTTTAGTCTTTTAAAAAGTAGGGAAAAATTACATGTTCAAGATCAAATTTGGAAAAAAATATGTGAAGAGGTGCATTGGGAATTTATCCAATCTATTTAGTAAGGACATTTCATGCTACATATATGTATAATCACTACAGGAACATCTTATAATGCGAACTTTTCAGAATTATTTTCCTCCATAGATGCTTCTATTTCTGTTACAGTATTTAGTCACAATGAAAAGGATTTATTAGAGAAATTGATACATTTACATCCACCAGTAAATGGAATTATCTTAACAGGTTCAGAATATCGTATTAAGAAGGTAAAGAAAACGTTCTTACCTTCTCGTATTATGGAATTAGGAATTCCTGTGCTTGGAATATGTTTTGGATTTCAATGGATGGTTTGGAATAAGCATGGGCAAATTGGTAGCTTTTCAGATACAGAACTACATGTATATCATAAGATACTTGAAATAAAGGATCCTTTTCAAATTTCTAAAAAAAAATACAAGTTTTCTCATCATGACTTTATTACACAGGTCCCTCCTTCTTGGAAGATAACGCTACATCAAGAGGAACAAATATGGATGGCATATGATCCAATAGACGGTCATATTGGTATTCAATTTCATCCAGAAAAACATGTATCTTCTGGAAGGGTATTTTTTCAAGCTTGGTTAATATGGATCAAGAAACAAAAACGAAAGTAACTATCTTTATGCAGGGAAACCAACTAGGTTTAGACCGAGACCTAGACCAGCACCTTGACGGGCAGAGGTACTGATGGAGGGGGCGACCAGGTCCAGGATAGAGAACATAGCGGCGGCGGTAAGACCAAGGAGGACGATCTTATCCAGAGATAGGGGTTTCTCCGGGAGAATGGAGGCAACTATACCAACCACTAGACCTTCAATTAGGTATTTAACAACGCGGGTGAACATTTCTTGGGTATCAAAAGTGTAATCCATCTTTATACTTTTATACTAAGAAAAAATTTACTTAAGAATAAAAGTTTTTGAAGATATATTCAGAATGACTACTATGAAAGACAATCTTGTAAGTACTAAGGAAATTGATTACCTTGATGAGGATAAACCGATTCGTGGACAAAACTATGTGTGTTTATCGTTCATTTCTCCTGAGGATGTAATTCGCAATAAGGAAGTTTACTACCTTGAGAAGTACCTATCCAAGTTTTCTATGGATGTTACCAATCTCTTTGACAATCTCTGTCTAAAATACCCTGAACAAGAAGATATGCTAAAACAAATTCGCGAAAACCATCTGCATCTACTAAACGGGGAAGAACTAGAGCGTGACTTTAAGTTCTTTAAACAACAATCTTCGGAACAAGTTGAGAAGGACTACCTTGAAAACAACAATTTCCAAACTTCTATTCGTGGTATTAAGGTACGTGGTGTTTTTGAGACTCTAAAGGAGGCACAAGTTCGTGCTGAACTCCTTCGTCGTACTGGAGATAAGTTTGATATCTTTGTTGGACAGGTTGGTGTGTGGTGTCCATGGTCACCAAACCCTGATGATGTTCAGGAACAAGAATATGCGGAGACTCAACTAAATACTCTTGTGAAGAACTACCGTGAAAACATGAATCTTCGTGACGAGTTCTATGCCAAGCGTAAGGAAGAAAAGATTGCTGATGCTCAGGTTAAACTACAAAAAGCATTGGAAAAGAAAGATCCTTGGGTAGAACGTAAGGAAATGGAGAAAACAGAGGTTCAAGTAGAGGAGGAGCTAACAAATGAAATTATTCCAACTCAACCTCCTACTGAAGATAATATGGATACCGATAAAGCTTAATTTACAAAAAAATAAAACAAGGTAAAAGATAGAGAGATGAAAGCCATTGCGGTATTTTTATTATTCGTTGGAATGTTTCTTATTGTACAAGGTTACTATAAACAAGCAACTGCTTGCCCGTCCCCAAAGGTAGAGGTGAAGTACATTCCTTATAGTATGTATGAGGAACAGCTAAGTGCAAAAGAAAGTTTACAAAAACAATTTAAGAGTCTCTTTGAAGATACATCTGATCCGTGGAGAATCCAGCGAAATGTTGAATAATTATTCTTTTTGTTTTTTATTATTTATAATGATATATCGCCTTCGTCTACTATTTTTAACCTTTGTCCGTCCATAATATTCTTCTTCAGTTTGTTGTTGTTCTACTGCAACAAGCCATTCTTGGAAAGCTTTTTCACTTTCTACGAATTCCTCATGTGCCTGTTGTATTAACCACCATGGTAATGTCATTTTTATATACCTTTTCTATAAACGTGTTTCAATTTTTTATAACGAAAATGATAAAACCTTTCGGTTTGTTTGTTTTTGTTTTGTATATTTTTTAGATATTCTTTAGAACTTTAAGCATTGTGAGTAGCCTTCTCTTTCTCGTAACGAACCTTATCCTTTGCTGCCATGTCAATATAAGGCTTCTTTCCCTCCTCTGTCAGTCCCTTCCACATCTCACCAATCTTCTTAGAAACCTCTGTAAGCTTTAGCTCAGGGTCCTCCTGCTTTACCTTGCTTCGCATAGCATTGCTGAAGTAGATATACGACGTCATTGCGCCCTTAGGAGCATCAGGATTCTTCTCCTTCTTACCATTTTTTTGCGGCTTATCCGCCTCCACCTGTGTGGCTTTGAGTTCCTCCTTCATCCTTTGGACATGCTCCTCCAGAGACATGTCTGTGTTTTTGGCTGCTGCCAAGACACGATCCAGAACATCATAAGATACCTCCTGTACCATAGTGTGCAGGCTCTTGTTGAACTTCTTCATGTAATCGGCAACCATTTTTACAAAAGGTAGTTTTTGATAGCTTGTTTGGAATAGATATAAAGTATTAGTAGCTTTGAAAGAGCGTAATAGAGTATTAGATGATGGTATTATTTATATACAATTTCAATTTTTTTAGATAGGGGTAAAAAAGAGTGAACATTTTGTAAAGGATAAAAATTCTCTTGTTAAGACAGAAAACAATAGCCCATGAAAAATCTATTGAATGATTTTGTAATGGAGTTAATGCAAACTGCTTCTAAAGAAAGCTTTGATACTGCTGTATTACAAAAGAAGTTTGATGCTTGGGCAGATGATCTTCTGATAAAACAACAAAAACATCTACAGGAAAAAGATATGTTTCTACAAAAACATCATCTTCCTCGTGTAGAAAAAGATACTGCAGTTCAAGAATACCTTGAAGAATATGCACGTTTACGAGAGCTGTTTGTTAAATCTACTACAAATACACAGAGTGCTTCTATTCGTAAATGGTTACATCATGCCGCAGAAATACCTGAACAAATATTACAGCCAACAAGTTCTTTATATACAATGTATCCTTACGAAGAAAAATCTTTTTATTCTCTTCCTAATGTAGAGAAAGCACCCCTTTAATGGAATCATTTAAACTTAACTGGTATGCATTTTTGATTGCATTTGCTTTAGGAATGGCGTATGTCTATTTTAGTGTTCCAACTCCAAAGATTATTATAAAATACCCGAATCCATATAATGCTGGAAAAGTATTTTATCAAGATGAAAGTAAAGCATGTTATAAATACAGTTCTACCAAGGTGGAATGCCCTAAGTCTTCAAATGATATTACACCACAACCAATAACCATTAACTAATGAAAATAGGTGATTTATTTTTATACCCAATGTATAGAGTTTCTATATTATGGGTTTATTTGGAAATACACAAAATTTAACCGATCGTTTATTCTACAAACCAAATGGTCAGATGGTAATTTCTGCACTATTTGGAGCTGCATTAGCACTTGCCTTTCAACGAATATGTAAAGATCGTAAATGTATTGTTATTACGTCTCCTCCTATCTCAGATATTTCTACAAAGATATACCAATTTGAAGGAGAATGTTTTAAATACAAACCTTATGGAGCAAAATGTCCAGAGAATGAGTCACAAATTGTAAAGAGCGTTTAATTCACGAGTACAAAAATATTCCAAAGTGATATATAAGTATGTCTTCTCCTCCAGTAATGAGTACACCCATTTCTAACATTCCCATACAACTTTCTCAAAATATACCTATTGATGAAGATCCTGAAGTGACCGCTATCCTTCAGGAAATGCAACAAAGTATCCCACAACAAGCAGTTATTCAACAACATGCTATTCCTCAAGCAAGATATGCTGCGCCACCAACATATGTGCAACAACAAAATGTTCCAATGGGCATAGTTACATTTTCAAAACCATTATTCCATACAGAAACTGCACAAAGAGCTCTATATGCTGCACTAATTGCATACCTTTTATTCTACCCAAAAACTCTAGAAATAGTTTATTCTAAATTCCCTATGATGGAAAAGTTTCAATCCTATGATATGATAATTCGCTTCTTCTTACTTGCAGTTGTCCTCTATGGACTTATGTGGAAGTTCAACCTATAATAAAAATCTTCTTAGGAAGTAGAATAATCATGCAATTTCTACAAGCTGAACATTTTGTAGATGAATCACAATCAAAACAAGCGATCGGTAACACCTTCATTACTCTATCCTTTGTATTCCTCGGAATGATATTAGCCACACTATTACTATGGTCATATCAAAAAACAGATACTCTATTTATCTCTATATTCTCATTGATGGTACTTGCCTATGCAGTTATGATGGTAATCTTTATCAGTGTTATTCGTGATAAACTATCTATAAATCAGTTTAAAATATTCATGACTACAAGCATCTTCATGTCTATCTGTTCCCTCTTCCTCTTTGTCTACTTTGTAATTAAAGCGGTACAATTCTTTAAACGTTCTAATATTGTAACTACATCTTATCAACAACGAACTCCTCCATATGTTCCTACTAATCTGGTAAGATATGCAGAGGAACCTCGCCCAAATTCATTTATGCCTCCTCAGTATAATCCTCAACGGATGAGTACCCAGCTATAAGTCCTGAATCAATTCCTTGAGCGCCATATACCTCTTCTCCATAAACTCCCTTGATTCCTTTGTATTCTGTTTTATAAGAAGTACTGTCAACTACATTACTTTGAGCTTCCCGTAAATGAGTGGGTGTAATGAATTCCAATGCATTATCATCATACATTTCCTTTTTTATAAGATTTGGCATTTTAACATCGTATATTTTGATATAGATAGTTACCAGTATGAGAGCAAAGATAAATCCTGTCACACTGTCTACAAACAATAGAGTTAGTAAAATACCTACAGAAATTATATATTGCCATTCTTTTTGTAGTGAAAATTGTAATACACGGGGGGAAACAACTCCAACGATAATTAGTAAAACAAGTGCGATTGTTCTTAAAAATTGAAGCATCTTCTTATTCTATTTTAAAAGAGTATAAAAATTATGAAAGTTGTTGGCTCTACGTATCTAAGCAATCGGGGATTTGCTATTGAACAAAAAGGCAATGAAAAAATTATAGAAAAATTAAAAGAGGAGCTTACTGTTTGTCCTAAGGTAAATCCATCTGCAATTGGTGCAGGAGAAGTAGTTCATTTTCCAGTATACCGTGAAAATGAAGAAAAGTTCTATCTTCCAAAATTCTTTGGACTCCAACGCTTTGGAGCACCTACGAAAAATACTATCAAAGATGGTATAGATGCTCCTCGTTTAATTTTTAAAGGAGAGATTCGTCCCGAACAAGAAGCACCCGTAAATGCATTTGTTGAAGCTGCAAAAGATCCAAAAAAAATGGGTGGTATTATTTCTCTTCCATGTGGGGCAGGAAAATGTCTTGCAAAAAATACACCTATTTTAATGTATGATGGTACTATCAAAATGGTACAGAATGTAAAGGTGGGGGAGTTTTTAATGGGGGATGATTCAACACCTCGTACTGTTCTTTCTACATGCACAGGAAAAGAAGAAATGTTTGATATTATTCCTACAAAAGGTGATACATATACTGTAAATCGTTCACATATTCTATCTCTGAAATGTAGTACTAATCATAGTAAGACATTGCAGAAAGGAACAATTGTTGATATATCTGTAGATGATTATCTAAATCTCCCGACATCTTATCATGGTGATGAGGGTGTCCTTTATGGTTATCGTACAGGAGTAGATTTTTTAACTACAGAAGTATCAATAGATCCTTATTTGGTGGGATATTGTTTAGGTGGTGGTATATCAAGTAATCCTGTGATTAAATCTATGACAACTAAAGAGATACCTCATATTTATAAATGTAATTCTCAGCAAATTCGGTTACAGGTACTTGCGGGCTTTATAGATGCGAATGGATCTTATAACAACTATGGATTTGATATTGTATTGAAGACTGAAAAACTTACGGATGATATTATTTATATCGCCCGGAGTTTAGGATTTGCAGCCTATAAAGAAGAATATCATAAATCTTCTACAGACAACTATTATTATACAACTATTTTTGGAAAAGATATAGATAAAATTCCAACAAAAGTAATGAGAAAACCAGACGCGCGTTTTTTACAAATGGACGACGTCTTAATGACACATATCAAAGCAAAAACTATCGGGATGGGTACTTATTATGGATTTGAGATTGATGGGAATCATAGATTCTTACTTGGTGATTTCACAGTTACACACAACACAGTATGTGGTCTATATATTGCTTCTCAATTTAAAAAGAAGACACTCATTGTGTGTCATAAAGACTTCTTGGGAAATCAATGGAAAGAACGGATTGTACAATTCCTTCCAGATGCTCGTATTGGAATTATTAAACAGAAGAAGATAGATATTGCTGACAAAGATATTGTTATTGCTAGTTTACAAAGCATTGCTATGCGCACCTATGAGGAATCTATTTTTAAAGAGTTTGGATTTGTAATATTTGACGAAGCACATCATTTATCTGCAGAAGTCTTTAGTCAATGTTTACCAAAGACAACGTGTCGTATAATGTTAGGATTGTCTGCTACGCTAAAGAGAAAAGATGGTCTTTCTAAAGTATTTGAATGGTATCTTGGTAAGCCAGTATATCAAATTAAACGTGAAGACAATGATCTTAAAGTATTAGTAAAGAGGTATTATGATCCAACCCCTGAATATAGTAAAGAGGTAAAAATGTATTGGAATGGAAAGCTAAATGTCGCGAAAATGATTAACAACGTCTGTGAATTTCCTCCTCGGAACTATATGATTATAGAAACTCTTGTAGAAGTTCTTTTACGTGAACCAGAACGTCAGGTACTTATTCTAAGTGAACGAAGAAATCATCTTCTAGAATTAGAAATACTTCTGAAACTAAAGGATATTACTTCCATTGGGTACTATATTGGAGGGATGCGTCAAGTAGATCTTGATAAAAGTTCTCAAAAACAAATTCTATTGGGTACCTTTCAACTTGCACAGGAGGGAATGGATGTTCCTACACTAAATACATTGATATTGGCTTCTCCAGTATCTTCTATTGAACAAGCAATTGGAAGAATTCAACGACAAAAGAAAGAAGTACGAAAATATCAACCTCTTGTAATTGATATTCTTGATGAATTCTCTATGTTTGAGGGACAGGGAAGAAAACGTCTTGCATTCTATACAAAAAATAATTATGAGATTATGGATGCTGTAAAAGAAAAATTAGAAAAAGATAAAGATACAAAATATTGCTTTATTGAAGACCCTGATGATAGTTAATACTGTTTCTTCACAGTTAATTTTGGTTGATTTCTTTTCACTCGCATGGCTGTTGGATTATAAGGTTCTTCGTCATCGTCATCTTGACGTCCATAACCCATACTCTTTCTTTCTTGTTCTAAAGCTTGAATATCCCATAACTCAGAAGAACATAACTGAAATGACGAATGATCGGAAGCCTTGTACCAATAGACTTGATCTTCTAGTTTATTACTTTGTACTTTATTATCAATTACAAGACATTCGTAGTTTTCAGTACAAGCATTCATAACGGCAGAGAAAGCTTCAAAACTATGAAACATACCAGCATACTGTTCATAGATTCTTTGTTGTTGTTTAATTTGGTTTTCACGTAGAATAAATACATAATCTACATTTGCACGAAGCTGTGGAGGAACACCTAAGGGATACTGCATGGTAATCATCAAAAACACTTTGACGTGTCGTCCATTCATAAACAGATATCTAATATTTTTATCATTTGGCCACGTTTTATCATAAAGACAATCATCTAATATTAAGAAGGCTCTTGGATCTAAATCACTCCGACTATATTGTTTCTTTTCCATGGTGTATTGTTCCGTAATCTTCTTTTGACGACCAACAAATCGTTCTACAGTTTGTGGTGAATATTCTTCGTGAATAAGGATATTTGGGATAAAGTTTTCAAAGAAATGATTTGCACTTTCGGTAGGAGAGATAACCATTCCAATAGGAACTGAACGATGGTGATATAATACATCTCTTAACAAGAAACTTTTTCCAGTATTGCGCTTTCCAATAAATAAAATTACACTATCATCTTTAATGTTACGAACATCAAACTTTTTTAGTTCAAGTTTCATTATAATCTGTCAATTGTACATATAAAAATTAAATGAAATTAGACTAATCCTGTAACGCATATAATATACATTTCTTAAAAATCTGGTAACCCTACCTCTACTTCTTGTTGAATGTATTTTAGATGACTATTCTCAGGAGCACTATAACCTCCATTTACTTCTGTATCTTCTAAATTCCAGAAGAAATGAAACATTACGGTTGTGATAATAAACGAAAAGAATAGCATTGCTAATTTTAGACTTGTTGAACTTGGAGGTTTATGTAACTGAAGATTTCTTTGATCATCAAAGTATTGTAACGCCAAATAGATGACAATAGTTACAATTCCTATATATAGATACATCTCTGTTTGCAACCATGAAATTAATTGAATCTAAAAGAACGCATCTTTCTTCTTATGATGACGTCTTTGTTTATTTTTACTAGATTCATGAATATGAATTAATTTCTTAGGGGATTCAGAACTTATTAGGGGAATGGAGTCTCTTACTGGTTCAATTACTTCGTGAACAGTAATTACGTCATTCGGTAAATATTCTTGTTGAATAATCTTTACAACATTAGTTTCTAATTCAGAATCAGAATCAGAATCTTCTACATCAGAGTCAACATCGGAAGAGATAGGTGTAACGTCATTGGAAGAAATATCTGAACCAAGTTGTACAACATTATCTATATTTAGTTGAGAATGAGGAATGACTATATTTACAGGTTCAATTTCTATACGCGGAGTGATATCTGTTTGCTGTATTTCTATGGTATCTTCCTCTTCTGCATATGAGATCTTATCTTCTTCTCCTGTTTCACTTTCTTCTTCTTCCTCTTCTTCTTCGTCNTCNTCTTCNTCNTCNTCNTCTTCNTCCTCCTCTTCCTCCTCCTCTTCTTCTTCCTCCTCTTCTTCCTCTTCTTCTTCTTCGTCCTCCTCTTCCGAGACTTCGTCTTTTTGTTTTTCATGTTCAGAAGTTTCTCCTTCTTCTCCTTCTTCTCCTGATTCACTTTCTTCTTCGTCCTCACTAGAATTTGCGTCTTGTTGGAGATGATCCATATCATTAAACTGGACAACCATCCATTCCATAGGAATGGTTTCACGAATTACAGAACGCAGTTTTTTTCTAACAATTACTTCACAATGGTAAATGTTGTTTTGGCGATCTATACTACGGGCTTGATGGTAAAAAAGGTATGGACGTTTCCATAATTCTCGTGCAATATGAATTAAACAACGGTGAATAAATGTTTCAGGAGAAGGAATGCGAAGTTTTATTTTACTTCTATTTTCTTCTGAAATACCTAATAGAATAATTTTAATTGTTAATACATATACCGATTTCATTAATTCTGGAAAATAGCTACATTTACTACGTGAAACAAGTTCTGTATAGGTTTCACCTACCTTTATTTGATTCCAATCGGGAATTTTTGAAAGTTCATGTTGAAATAGTTTTAGCACATTTTTTGCAGTATGTTCTTTAGACTTTAATATATCTTGATACATTTGTTGATAAACACGAATAAATGGTTCATATACAATATCAAAGAGATGTTCTAAGTATTCTTCTTTTTGTTCTCGTAAAACCTTAATTGATTTTGACATATTTCTTGTATGAAAGAAAAGTTTAAAAATAACAAAATTTAGACGAGGAGTTTTAACTTATAATAAAAGTTGGACAGGGAAAATATTTCCCCCCCCCCGATTTTATTTTNCTCACTTGCTCATGAGCAACCTTAAAATTATGGTAACATTACTCACTTAAACATTTATTTTCTCATACTACTTATAGTATATGCTCATTTGTGCTCATTGTAACTATACTACAAATAGATTATATAATTTAAATAGACATATAATTACACATGATATTCGTAATAATAATAATGAGAATGTTGAAAATGTAGAAATTGAAAATGATAATAATACGTCACCAAAAGTAGTCAATATGGCACCAAAAGTAGTCAATATGGCACCAAAAGTAGTCAACTCGGCACCAAAAGTAGTCAACTCGGCACCAAAAGTGATCAACGTGGCACCAAAAGTAACCAAACACAAATGCCTTGGTTGTTATAAAGAATTTTGTTTTAACAAGACCTTAGTAAAACACATAACTGTATGTAAAAAAATACAACATCCATGTGAATGTCCAAACTGTCATGTCGTATTTGAAAATAAACAGCAAGTATATAGGCATAAACGAAAAGATAATTGTACAAGTACAGCGTTAATTCTTGTAGATGAAACACCAAAAGAGGTAACACACTCTAGTGAAACAACCAATATAAATAGTATAGAAACCCAGAATAATATTGGACAAATGATTCAAACACAAAATAACACTACAAATACAAATACAAATAATAATATTACTATCAATGTATTTCCTACCTCTTTACACTCTGATTATAATATTAACACAGATCATATTAACTTAGAAGAACTAAAACGTGATATAAAACATCAATCAATCTTTGAAGCAGTTGGTACTTCCTTACGTAAGGTATTACAGAATGGAGAGAATCTTCCAGTAAAAAAGAAAAGTATTAAATCAAACTATTCCTATATACATGTGGGGAATAATCAATGGGAGATGCGTAAGGATAAAGAAATATATGGACTCATTAGTTTTCATATGTCTAGATGTATACAAGTTTATCTAGATGGTAATAATCTCCAACAGATACAAAAATATTATCAAGAAGCAACAGAAGCCTTGGAATTTGTAGCGACAGACAACATGGAAGATTTAGAAAAGGAATATATCAAAAAGGCAAAACGAATTATGGATATTCTAATGATTTCTTCCTATGAAAGAACAGATACAGTAGATATAGGGTCTATTTTGCAAAAAGTAAAAACAACGACAGATACATCATAAATATGATTATCACTACAATTTAGATAGGATTAATAGGTAAGTTATAAGGATTATCCTTGAGAGACGAGAGAAGCCCGGGATCTAATCTTCCTAAGTTTTCATTCATGCATGCTTTTTGAGGGTCTTTGGTTACTTCACACGAGGTTATTTCCATTCCAGTCTGTTGATAGATACGACTGACGTTTCCTTCTTCACGAGGATTGATACGGTCTGAAGTTAGTTTTTTAACTTCCATGTCAAGATTTCCAGAACCAATGTTTTGACTAATACCTTCTGCATTTGGTGTATATCCGGACTTGATATTCATCATTTCACGAGTACCATCAATCTCGGCATTGTATTCAGCATCTACTGTTCTGGGGTAATATTGTGCACCACTACCACCAGTACCGGTATGTTGATTTTCACTAATAAATTGTTTTTGTGTATCATATACTTGAACTTCAATATGACTGTAAGCACCGCGAACATTATTCACTGGACCACCCATGTTACCAATTTGGTTGAGACTATCTTCTGTAGTCTCACGTACTGTTTTCTTTGCAACTAATTCAGGGTTAATTACAACCGTCTTGTAAATATGTGAATTTACGTTACGTACTGTGTCAAAGTCCTTCGTAGTTTCACGAACGGTACGTTTTGCTTCATCGTCTTTTTCTACCCATCCTTTATTATTTCCATGGGGATTGAGGATAGTGGTATCGTGAATAGTAGTTTCTTTAATAGTAGTTTTCATGATATGATTGACTGGATCATATAGAGTTGCTTTATCTGGAATTTGAGCACTCATATTACCATATATGCGGGCAGAATCAAGGGTATATTCTTTGGGAGTATGTTTTAGAACATCTAAGAAGGGGGCAACTACAGATTTTACAATAGATGTTAAATTGGTAAGTACTGTTTTTCTTTGAGTTTCATCACGTGCATTGGAATATACAATCACTCCTTCTCTTCCATAATCATCTTTTTCACCTACACCAGGCTGACCATCGGCTCTTCCAGGACCCATATATTCAATATGTCCATCTACACGAGAAGTAGGTTTTACTATAAATTCAGGAATATCCATAGCTTTGATGTTTGCTCCTGTTGTCATTAGCCATTGATCTTTAGATTGTTCGTAATATGTATCTGGACGATTCTTCATGGTTTCGCCTTGTAATCCAAGGTTTTGTACTTTGGCGCCTTTTGGACCTTGGACTGGTAATTCATAAGTTGATTTTGGACGAGATAAAGGTCGTAAATCGTCAATCGTTTTGGGACGAACTACATCCAGTGTTCTGGATTGTTGAAAACCACCTTGAGGCACATTGGTATATCCTTGTCCAATTCCGGGTCCAACGCGAACTTGTTCAATAGGGAAATCATTATTGCGCTGACGTGGTTTTTGGATATGATCCATATAAAAGCTATTGTTGTCTTTCATACCACATACATCGTTTCCTAGTAAGGGTGTTGGTTGAAAGAAACAATCCACTTCTTTTTTGTGTTTAAAACGTTCACCACGACCAGTTGAATTTTCAAGATATGCAGAAGTAGCAAAAGGGTCTATATTTTGTTTTACATCTCCACGATAAAATGGCTGCATATTGTTATGGGTAAACTGTTCAGCAGCTATAGTATTTCCTGTTAATGAAGTAACAGGACCGCTAGAGGAACCCATGTTCATAGTTTGTTCAGGTTTTAGTGGCATAAACATATCTGCATAAGCAGGACGTGGTACAACACCTGTATCTAAGGGTGTTTGAGATTTGTTCCATGAATTAGTAGCAAGTCCAAATTCGTCTTGGCGAACTTTATTCCAATGGGTAGATTGGTATATATTATCCATGGAGGGTAGATCACCTGGAGTAAGGGGTGCTTCATGAACAGAAGAATAAGGGTCTTGATTTTGGCTAAAGGCATACCCTAAGCCTGATAAAGCTGCTGACGCATAGGCTTCCATATCTATCTCTATTATGAAACAGAGGATAAAAAAACATGTTAAAAAATACGTTCTATTTAAACGTCCTTTTTCACGAGGTATTCGGTGGTGACAGTAATGGTGATAGGTCCACGTTGGATCACTTTGGGAACATCCAATACCTTCTTGGTTCCTACATATTTGTATTCTTTCTTCTCGGAACCTTGAGTCATTTCACGAAGGGTAAACTTGATTTCCTTTTTATTGGGGCTAATTTTAAATAACTTACGAGTTGCTTTGCGGGCGGCTTGACCTGGGCTTCTACCCTTGAATATACCTCCCATATCTAACAGTTCGCAGAATTCTACAGTAAAGTTACGGCTCTCAGACATGTTTCTATCTTAGATAGAGAAATATTTGTAGCGATTTGATAATTTAATTACCAACCGCTTTGGACCAATCACAAGAACGGAAAGAAGGTCCGCTTTGAGCATTTCCTGGAGCTTGGGCTCCACAACCAGAAGGAGGAGTCCAACTGGGAAGACTAGAAGAGGGATCAAATGCATGTGCTTGTACTTGGTTGGTTTGTTCAACGGGGTTGGGAAGGCATGGAACATGGTTGTCTTTGACCATAATACGGTTGCTTACAAGGTAATCAAAGGGGACAGTTGCACGATCTTGAGGATCGTAACATAGCCATTCCCAACGATTCCATCCGGTAGAACGAAGGGTGCAAGGAGGGTTAGATAGACGACTAGCTTCTTGAGGAGTGGCACATTTGCGTGCTTCTTGGGTACCATTGGCTTTGCATACACCTCCGGTAGGAGTATACTTTTCGGGGTTATACTGATCGGTAGAGCATTTAGTATTTTTATAGTTTAGTCCACGTAGTTCACTACCAACGTCTACAGAAGTTCCTGGAGTACAGAACCCAGGACCCCATGCTTGCCAACGGAGTGAAGGATCAGCAGGAATATCCTTGCCACAATCATCACAATCATTTGCGGGGGTAGCAAGCATATACATTCCTGGACCGATAGAACGAGATAGTTTTTCTTGATAAGAGCAGGGATCTTGTTGTAAAGATGCACGAGACATTTCCTTAGTATATACCACTAAAAAAATAATTATATAAAAAATTAATTTTTCTTGCATTGATTGAAACGTTGAGGAGGAGGGATCGGAACAGATGGATAGGATATCATTTGACATGAAGGCAAGTGAACTTTACGGGTATCAATAGGCATCGTTTTATCATTTAGGATGATGGGTTGTTCTTCCAACGGCTTTGATTGAGAAATAGCACATTTGGAAAGATTACGGGTGATTCCACGTAACTCACTTTCCATATCTACTACATTTCCACGTACATGAGAAACGGATGCACCACCTAAAATTCCTAACTCGTGGCGGCATTTATTAGGATGTTCATAACGATTTTCATTAATGATATACTTTAGGACGTTTGTATTTTCATTTAGTTCTCTAGAATAACGGCAATGATCGTAGGCTAAGCGATTAAAACTCATATCTGCTATATAAAGAGAATGTAAAAAAATTAAGAAGTAAATTTCTTAATGAAGAGCTTTCATACCGTATCCGCAACGATTCATGAACTCTTTACGGCGAACAAAGTCACGAGTTGGGTCTCCTCCACGTACCCATGTAGGTACAATATGTACAGGATCTTGAATATCCTTCATGCAATCAACAAGAGGGGTACGGTGAGAGGTGTCAAGTTCCATAATTTGTTTTTTGCAAGAGATAACATTACCTTCTAAACTGGTAGTAGAGACACCTTCAAGTAGTGGAAGTTCTTTGCCAGGATCATCTAGAGTAGGTTTAAGGTTAGGGCAACCTTGAAAGATACGTTGGAAGAGTTGAATTTTGCAACGATCACGTGTTAGTCCGGGAACATTGTTACGTAATTTAGAATCTTGGTCAATGGCACATCCGTCAGAAACGCCATAGCCGATGTGGGCACGGAGGTTAGGATGGTCATATTGGAATTCTGGGGAGCGCATTTTGGGAGTTTCACATGGAACATAAAGGTTTTGATATAAACGCCAAGAAGCCATTTGCTCGTTTTGAGCATCTTTGGCTTCCTTTGCACAGCAGTCAGTAGAATAGTTCTTGGAGTCAAGGAAGATTCCGTTTTTTGACATATCTCTATACCTAAAACAATATATTATTTTTGTGTTAGATAGATAAATGGAAACTTTACTAACCCCGTTTAAATCTAGAAGCAGCAAACCTCTTTTCGCGGCCTCCGGATCTCTGATACAATATCCTCCTCCAAATATGACATGGCAAAAGGATCTTACATTGCGTAGCATCAAAATTCTAGATATAGGATACGTAACTACAATTTACTTCTTAGTTGCCTTCTTTTTGAGTATCTGGATAGATAACAAAATATTGGGAGAGTTTCAACCAGAAGAACAAAAAGAAAAGCCAACTTCTCGGTTGATCGGTGAATGTATTTTGCATATTTATTTAATAGGTGTTCTTGTCTATTTCATGCGAAACATTGTAGAAAAGATCCCATTCCCACTTGATGGTGTTCAAGGATTTATTCATCTAAAAGTCAAAGAAGTCACCAATGCAAGTGTATTTGTATTCATCTTTGTTCTATACCAAAAGAATCTACGAGCTCGTTTAGACTATATACATAATCGTCTGTATAAAAAAGATATATTACTTATTACTCCTTCACCTAAACTATAAAGATTATCGTAGAATGTAACGGTAATTCTTTGCATCACATTCATTTCCATTTCCTTCCTTACAAGTTGCACCGGTTCCATACAACCATTCTGCAAACTCTCCTTGCTTGTTTGGGATGGTTGTAGAAGGGACAGTATAGAATTCGCGCGCTGAATAATCTTTTCCCCAAATATCTTTTACGTCTTTGAATACACGTTTATCAAAGTTCTTCTCTACTAATTGTTTAACTTGTTCATTAGAAGTGGCATTGCATGCTTCAGGACGGTCAGGTTTATATACAATATCTACAATTGTTGGATTCATAAAGGGATTTTCAACACTTGATCGGGTGCACATTTTGTTGTCCACGATATCTATGTCGTTACTTTTTAGGAAGGTCTCTGCAGAGCTTCTCTCTTTACGTTCAAATTCATAAATTGGATAAGAAATGACCATCGGGATAATGCTTACGAGTAGATACTTTGCGTCAATACGAACCAGTGCCAGAATAATGCTCAAATAGATAAAGAATCTAATAATTGCATTAATCTTTTCCTCTAAGGTCATTGTCTGTAGTGGTAAAATCCGAAACATTGTTTTTGAAGATAAAAAGTTGGGAAGGTCGTCATACCATATTTTTTCACTCATGGTCTTTCTCTACTTCCCTTTGAATATTATTTTCTCTATGTTTTTGCAGTTTCTTCTTAAGTCTATCAGACGTTTGTTGTTTCTTTAATGCTCTACTCACACGAGAACTGGTAGCACTTTTTTGCGCACCATTCATATTCATACCTCCCATCATCGCTTGCATCATGTCCATAGGGTTCATTCCACCCTTCTTGTTATTTCCCCCACCCATTCCACTCATCATCGCCTGCATCATGTCCATGGGATTCATACCTCCCTTTTTACTACTGTCACCGTCCATACCAGGCATTCCCATTCCCATTTTTTGTAGTTGACCAAGCATGTTTCCAATGTTTCCTAACTGAGATCCCATTCCACCAGGAATCATATTTGGGATTTTTGAAGCAAGGTTAACGGCATCTTGGAGTAAGGTTTCTTGTTGAAGTTCTCCAGAGCCAATTTTAGAAAGCATTTTTTGACTAACTGTGCTGAGGACTTTTCCAAACCCACTATTAGGATCTTGAAGAGAAGCAAAGATATTCATATTTGGATCACTCATAGTTTTTTGTAGCTCTTCAATGTTGATATCTCCCATGATTTCTTTTGCTAATTTTCCAAGAGAAGTAGATTCAATATCTTTTAGTTCATCTTCAAAAGCATGGCGAGTATGACTTTTGTGCATGTCTCTAAGTTTCTTAAGTTTATATACTGCTACTTCATGAGAAATTGCTTCCAATTTTGTCTCAAATTCTGTAGGTTGGTTTAATGATTTAATTGCTTCAAGTACAGGATCTACAGGCAAATCTGTGGTATGAAATAGATCAAGTAGACACAGATAATGACGTAAAATATAACCGTCTTTTAATACAGTGGATATATCCGAAATAGATATATCCAGATATAATTGTTGTTTTTGAAATTCTTCTGTAAAAGATGTTGTATCTTCCATAGAACGATAACTATCCCAGAAATTGTGTGTATCTAAGAAGTTAACATACTCCATACTGAGTTTGTCCATGGTTGAGAAGTGTTTCTTAATTGTACGAAGGATGTCACGAGCCTCCTTCTTCGCATCTTTTTGTTCTTTCGCAAAACCCTTTACCTTTTTTAAAAAGTCTATATAATATTGATTGAAAACATATGCTTGTTGATCGTTCATGGTCTCTGATAAAAAGAATCTTATGGGAACCCTTTAAGTAAACTTATATATATATTTTTGTTGTAAGAATCATTAATACTTTAAAATATTTCCATAAAGTTTCCTTATTATCATCTGTAAGGGAAGTCCAACAAATTTTTAATTTATGTACCAGTTTACGAAGATCTACTTTATCGGATTGAAATTCAGAATAATCTTTTTCAATAAAAAATCGTTCATCTTTTTCTATAATTTGATCTTTGAAGATCATTAAGTGCTGGTGAAAAAGATCACATACAACAAAAGTATTTAGCATGGTAGCTGCTCTTACTGCAAAAAGGTACGTTCGTAGTTCTGTATCTTCTGGAAATACCTTTATTAGGTCTTTTAGAAGTTCCTGGAATATATCATTAAACTTTTCCACGTAATTAATGATCATAGTATCCTCTTGGTAAATATATTAATCTTTTGTTTAAAACACTTCGTATACATACTAAAAAGTATATAAGAATGTTAAACATGATATATCTATTATAACTTCTAAATTCTGATGTCTTCTTCGGATGGTGTGTATAGAGATAATTTCCATAAACAATTGCGATTATTTATGAAGGATTTAATAAAAGTTTTTCCAGAAGACCGTGATATTAAACTATTTTCCTCTTCATTGAACATTGCAATCATGGATGATCCAAATGATTCTGTAATGCGCAAATTCTATCAATCTTTCTCGTCCTGTGAAAGTTATATAGAGACGAGAGACGAACGTTTGTTCTATAATCAGATTATCCAAAGTGATATGGAGTTAATTTCACATTTAGGAAAATATTGGAACCAGCTTAATATAGAAAATAAGGAAGTTGTTTGGAATTATTTAAACGTTCTTTACTTATTATGTAAATCCTTCTTCGTCCAAAAGAAGTAAAACGTTATCAGTTCTTTTTATAGGGTATAATGTTCTATGATTCATGGAACTGTATAAAATTATTATATTCATTGTATATCCTATTTTATAGTGAAACAGATGAGAACATTCGGTATGTAAAAGATACAGCTTTACAATGTGGTCCAATTGGACAAAAGCTATTACAGTTTTTAATGATGCATGATGGATTTCTATCTGCAGAATCAAAAAAGAAGTTCGTATATATCTTTGAAGAATGTGTTACCCATTCATGGAAAGATACACAGCAAATGTATTTTGAAGATATTGGACGACATATTGAGGAAGATTTTGAGATTAATGGTTTACATACTATTCCAGTTGGATCAGGTACACTTGGACAAGTATATAGATTATATCATTCTAAGATGAAGCGTTATGTTGCATTAAAAGTACGTCATCCAAACGTAGAAAAAGATTCACAACGTTTAATTTCTACTATTAACTATGCACTAAACACAGTAGAGTGTTTTAAAAATATTCCCTTTTCCATATTGATCCGAGAATTTCTAAACAACATTCATGTTCAATTGGATTATACACTTGAAGCGGAGAATACAAAAAAAATTCGTAATAACTTTGTAAATGACAATCACATTATCATTCCAAAGGTATATTTTTTCAGTAAAAGATTAATTGCTATGAGTTATCATGAAGGAACTCCTTTCCCAGAGTTGACAGATCATACTCTTAAAATGAAAGTCTCAACAGATCTATTATTATTTAATGTTTCATCACTTCTTGTATATGATTCTATGCATTGTGATCTGCATTATGGGAATTGGAAAGTTCTTGTAGATACATACAATGAATATAAATTAATTATATATGATTGTGGAATAATTGGAACAACTGGAAATGAAGAAGCAAGTAAAGGTATTAGTATGACATGTATGGATGGAAATTATGTTAAGATGTATGAGATTCTTGTTCCAGATATGGAAACACAAAAAAACGGTATGTTAATGAAAACATTTACAGAAGAATTAATGAAAAAACACTATGTAAAAAGCTCTGACCGATTTTCTGATTTCTTAAAACAACTTTTTATGTATAAAATTCGGTTTAATATGAATTATCTACGATGCATTCAAGGTATTCTCACCTGTGTAAATGTATTATTTGTGACGACTGATAAAGTAACCAAGTTACTTGGTAAAAAAGGAAATAGATTAGAAATACTAGTCTGTTATTACCACGGACTTCTAAAAAAAATGGATAAATATCATATTCTTTCAAAATATTTAGAGGTATGGATGGAAGAAGAACCAACCATAGAAATTGTATTCTATGATTGGTTGGATGACACCTTTGGACATAGAGATAAAGATATATTTATTGATGCAATGGTTTATCAATTGTTAGTCTCCTCATAACTTAAGCAGGAGGAATCATTGGAACAGCATGAATTGTTTGTGGACCTAGTGTATTTTGTAAATCTAAGTCACGTTGGCTACGAAGTGCAGAAATATCAGGAAGTTCTTTTTGATTCTTTTCTCCCTTTTCTGAATTTCCAGACATATCATCTGGCGTAGGAATATTTATTTTTTCTTCAAGGCTACACCATAAATATCCTCGTTGTGTATCTGTTACATTATCTTCAATAAAAGAGAAGCTATCCCCTGTCCCAATCCCTGAAGATATGCTAAAAGCATGGGGTTCATCGGAGACTATATCAGACTGGGCTGTAATAGTGTCCTTTTTTTCTCCTTTTTTTGGTAGATTTAACAAGAATCCTTTTCCGGGTAAAAGTAAATAATCAAAAACTTGCTTTCCGAAGATTAGCATTCTAGTCTCCTTAAACATAATCGCAGGTACTGAATGAATTTGAGGGGGTAATTTTTTGCCATTTCCAAGCAATTGTTCAACATTTACCAACTTAAAAAAGTCAGATGCATTATATCGTTTAATGTTATCAAGCAATAATTTAGATGACATACAATGATTACTATAGAATAGTAACATTCCTTCTAAGAACAGAAACTGAAATTAACAAGGAAAATCAAACGCAAAAATATATAAAAATTGAATCTGTTGGTAATAATAGAGTATAGTTGAACAAAATGAGCCGTTCATTCTTTCATAATTCGCTGTATCATGAAAATAAAGCAACCGGTCGGTATGAATTTGATATGGAAAATGTTGATCTTGCAATTGTAAACGGAATCCGGCGTGTTATTCACGCAGAGATTCCAACTCTTGGAATTCAAGGTGAAGGAAATGCCTCTGTTACTATTCACAAGAATTCAGGACCGTTGCATAATGAATTTATGATTCATCGGATTGGTCTACTTCCTATGCATTTTACCGAAGAGGAAGTAGAAGGTTTTGTGGAAAATGAATATGAATTTACATGCACTGTTAAAAATACAGAAGTAGCTCTTCTAAATGTAACTACCAATCACATGCAGGGTACAAAGAATGAAGTTCCGCTAACTGAAAAAGACTTGCACCGCATCTTTCCTGTTAATTCAGTTACAAAACAACCTGTACTAATTACTCGTCTTCGTCAAGGAGAAGAACTATCATTCACTGCAAAGGTAATCAAATCTATTGCCAAAAGACATGCCTCCTTTTCTCCAGTTTCTCTATGTGCATTTTACTATAAAGAAGATCCATCTAAAACAAATGGTCTTACCAATCTACTAGAGAAAGAGCGCGCCTATCTAAAAAATACATTCGGAGATCCAACAGATATTCACTTTATGATTGAATCTGAAACAGGTCTATCTCCTAAATATTTAGTTGTAAAAGCCCTGGAGATACTTGGAGAGAAGATGAGTACTATTCACAGAGAACTAGATGTATTACGTAGTGATAAAGTATCAATTGTAAAGAATGATAAAATGGAGGACACGTTTGATCTTCATATTATGGAAGAAGACGATACTTTGGGAAATCTAATTCAATCTATTCTATACAATCGTTATATCCGTGAAGATGCAAAGGTATTAGATAATAAATATAAAATGTCATATATTGGATATTACGCTCCTCATCCTTTGGAATATAAGATTGTTGTGCGTATGACACTGAAGAATGATACACTTACACCAGATGAGAAGGAATTTGTGATGGTTATGAAGGACTGTTGTCGCCAAGTAGAACGAGAAATTCGTGAAGTCTTGGATGCGTGGATTCGTTTTGAGTAAAATTTCTCTCTAAACAACATTAGAGGAAGGTATACATGTCCTTAGTCTATTTAGATGAAGATTTACCGGAAATAGAAATTCGTGAGTTAATTTCTGGAGATGATTATGTAAGTGACGTTGATATAGATCAAGATAAGAAAGTTGGTATAAACATTTATTCTTCTGAGGATATTTACAATCAAACTCTTTTGTTATTACAAACCCTTTCATCCGAACTTGCAATCCCGTTGAAACGAAAGGCTAAAGCATTTCAAAAATTACATCAAAAAGTGGTTCAAGACACACCTTTTGTTATTTCGGCAAATATTATTCCGGAAGTTAGCATTCAACGTAAGGATAATGGCGACGAAGATGTTTTCTTTGAAGCATATGATGAAGCTCATAAAATTAATAAACATGATACCCGAGTTCAAGAACTGCATAAAGCATTCTTAGGATATGAAACAACGAATGAGGATGCTCCACAGTTCCAAACAACTATATCTACCCATGTTTTCGTAAAAGATTCGGTAGATGAACAAATCATTGTATTGCCAAAAGATGCCCTTCGTGGAAAGGTAACTCGTCTTTTTACAAAAATAGGGGTTTCTCCCTTCCATAAAGATTTTTCCTATTTATCACTTGCAGATAAGCAGCTAGAAACACAAGAAAAAGGGTCTATTCTCCCCATAGATGATGGTCTTTCGTTCCAAGAAAATATAGAAAAAGCATTATATAGCTCAATTGATCATGTAGTGAAAGGAATTAAAGAAATAGGTTCTCTTTATGATCTATGGAAAGAGTTTTTACGATATGGAATAGATATTGATACTTTACATCCAAGAGATTTTAAAAAATTAATAGAACAATTAGAAGAAATCAAAAAGAAAGATACGGAAGTATTTAAATTATTAAAAATGGTTCAGTCGTACCGACCAGTACCGCTACAAATTTCAGATGAATATAGTGTATATGGTTTTTATTCAGTTCAAAAGGGTATTTTTGAAAAAATGCGCCCTGTACTGCAGTTGTTCAAAGAGCAACTTTTAGAACTATATCAAGGTTTCATTGATTCCATTCCTATTTCATCTTCTACACTCACAAATCTTCCATCTACTGCTTTTGATATTGCTGCGATGATCATGGAGAATAAGGTAACTATTGAAGAAGTTATCCATGTTATGAAGGTAAGATTACTTCATGAACAAAAATCTGAAATAGAAAAATGGTACCGGTTGATACAAAAATGGGATTTAGAAACCATAGAAGAAGCAGTTGAGAAAGAATTTAATCAAGCTTCTAAAACACTTATTTCAATCCGTGATGAACCTTACGAAGACTGGCAATCTATTCATGAAGAAATTAAGCATATTAAAAAAGGCGAGGTCCTTTCCAAGGAGTATGAAGAAGATATGGGACCAAGTATGGATCAAATGTTCATAAAAGAAATAGATATGATGTTAGAAAAAGATGATCCTGATGAAATTACTATACCTGTATACGATGATAGTCTTCCTGTAGATATTCAACACCTTGATGAAGGTAAACGTGAAATCTACGATATTGTTCTTCGTATGTTTGTTGCACTTCAGAGAGCATCTGGCTTACCATTAGACTACATTCGTTTGACACAATCAATTCCAGGAGATCTCCGAAAAACAAAAATGGTGCAGATTCACGAAGCATTCCCAGAATTTTCACATGAAATCCATACGTTGATAAATTCCTTAGACTTAGACACATTGGATAGTATGTTAGAAACCTTCGTAGATCCTTCTATGTATCAAACAACACGTGCCAAATTCCAAAAGATTTATAAAGGTTTCCTAAAAGATATTCAACAGCAATGGGTATATTTACTTGGATGGTGGATATGTGATATACAAAGTCATGTATTACAACGTACTCTACAATTCCAAATATGGAATGGATCTCTTCAATGTATTCAGGTATGGAGTCCTTATGGTATGCCAATGGAGGGACTAAAACATCGCAAAGAAGGAGTAGTTCCTTATCTATTATGTGTTATCTATGAATTAGTATTAACCAGAGGAACTTTATGGAACCGATATGCAAAACAAGTAACCAATGATGAAGTTTCAAGCCAGTTAGATACTCTATTTGAACAAGACCTTGCTGATACAGTAAAAGAACTTCAAACTAAATTTAGAACATTTGAAAAAGATTTACCTGCAAAGAATCTATTACATAAAGGAGAACAAGTAAAGAAGCAAATTACAGATACAGTAGATCAACGTTTGAAAAATAGATACCTTGCAGATTATATGTATTTCCTAAAAAATCTTCCCTCTGTATTGATACAATCAAGTATTGCAAAAAAGCTACATATTGGATGTTGTTTACAAATGTTAAGTGATAAATACAGGGCAGACTATGATTGGGCAGGATATGTTAAAAATGCTTATAAGATTAAAAAACTGTTTGCAACCCAACGAAGTGGATTTGAAAAGAGACCCGTGTTAATAAGATCTGGAAAAGAGAGAGATGAAGCGCAGATAACGGTAATGGAAGCAGTGCGCGCTGAAATCCCTACATATAGAGATTGGATAATTCAAGATTGGATGGAACAATTAGAAATCTATATGCCATTGGGTGATTATAGATTACTTGAAAGTAATGTACAAAAGATTCAACCAGTTACAGAAAAATACATGGATATATTGATGAAATCATTACCAACAGATAGCACTGTGAAAGAGTTTGTCTATCAAGCATCTACTCAAGACTTATTAAAGTTTATGCGTAAAATACTTCAAATACAGTATTTATATATACAAACTTCCTATGAAGAAAAACCTGATGAGTTTGCCTATTTACAAAAAGAATTTGGTACCTTACATATGTTACACGAGATGTTATTAGATAACAATCATATAACTTCTGAACTACAAGATCTTTATAAGCGACGAGTTTTACAATACTTCATCGTTCGTCAATTATGTTTCCCAGCAAAACCAGAGTTTGCTCGCAACAATACATTGGTTCTTTTAGAAGATCGTTTAGATGCCTCTTTATTAACCAATTATCTGCGAGACATATTTGATGTAGCAAAACAATGGGTATACCAATATCAGTTTAATAAGAGTGTAAATTATATGGATTATATTGCCAAAGTTAGAGAACAAGAAAATATTGGAAAATTAAAAGTTATTGATCTCATGAATTCTGAAGAGCGTCGTCTATATGTAGATGCAAAGAAACTTGGCATTAAAGAATTAGACGAATATATCCGACAATTTAAAGATCGTCAAGAAGAAGAAAACCAGTATAGAGAAGCAGCAGACGAATATGAAGAAGACGGGGAAGATGAAAAGTACCCAGTCGTCGGAGAAAATGATGATGAGGCGGATCCTGATATGTTTAACGATGATGAATATTAAAAAATTACACCATCACTTGGGGAAGAGATCCTAAATCTATTGCGTTTACGCATTGTATTGCTTTTGTTTCATCCAAATTATTGGAAGCACAATATTCATATCCTTTCTTAATGTAGTTTCTTGGATTTTGATCTTTAAATTCTGCAGAGGATAGATTTACGTTGGTATTAAGAGGGTCACTTGCAGTAACAGGGAATAAACCAACTTGGTCTTCAAAGATAACTCCATTGATCCATACTTCTAATACGGAAACACCCCATCTTCCTTTTTCTTTATCTACCCGAATGGTCATTCCGATATCCTTTGCATGATATTTTGCTTCTCTATATAATACAAGTTGAACTGTCATAATGTAAGATGGAATGACTTTATGTTTTTGGTAAGAAATCAGACGATCATGGACTACCTGTATTTGATTTAATTGAAGGGAAAGGTTATCGGGAAGTTGAAAATAACTTGACTCCTTCACGGTATTACGAACATATTCAATTGCATATTTGTAAACTTCTTCTACATCTGGACTGAGAGTACGATTTACTGGTTCTACGACACTCCAGTCATTTGGTTGAATACATAATTGTTTAGGAACTTTAAAGGTTTTTTCAAGGGCGGTTTTATATTCTTTGTTTTCTAATTCATAATTGTACGCCTTCTTGTATTTAAACTTCATATCTTCCATAACACTTACCTGTACTGGATGTCTCTGGTAGACAGCAGGACCTTCGTTACTATACCCTACTGTTACATTATATGCCGGATAACTATCTTCAAAGAACTCAGATCGTTGTTTAAACCAAAGAATAGCAAACACGAGAAGAAGCACTACAAGAACCCAATAATTCCAATTAGGAAACATATTCTATAATGAATTCAGTTAAAAATTTATAAGATTGGCAATTTGATATAGGTTTGTAATCCATATTTTTTACGTTCTTCGGTATCCTCTTTAAAAGCATAATCTGCAGACTTGAGATAGGTCTGTGGAGGTGCATTGGTATTTCTTTTTGTAAATTCTACTTGTGCTTCTTGTGCAATACAACAATCTTTATCTTTTACATTCCGACATTGGTAACAGAATGGTTGATAAGGATTTCTATCAAAATATTTAGTGTAACCAATGCGGGTAACTCCTAATGGCATTTCACAACTTCCATCTGGAAGACATTTTCCTCGTTCATTTGGATAATTCTTATTCGCTTTATAGAAAGGACATTCTTTGTCTTCTTTACATGGCTTATCCCATGTAGTTTGGGTAGGTTTTGGAATTCCATAAATATCATAAGGAGATTTACATAATGCACTGGATTGAATGGTTTCATCTCCAAGACATTTATACGTTGGATCTGTATATTCTGGGGACAATTGTAGAGATGTAATAAAGGATTCTGTTGCAGGTGCTGGTGAAAGGGATGGTTTTACATCTACAAGCACCATAGACATACGTATCAAAGACATCGTTGGAGAAATTGTTGTAATACGATTATTGGTTGCAAAGAAGGATTCTTTTGCAAGGTTTTCTATGGAGAGAGTTGGGTGGGTAATATGTAGACGATCTATAGAGATTGTAGAAGTATCCAACATATATAAGTCTTGTATTTCTATCATTTTAACAAGAGGAGACTTTGGTATAATATATATTACAATTACATCAACCATATCCCAAATTGTAGCTAATTGGGTAAGTTTTGCAAGGGGTAAGGAAATTGGTTTACCAACAGTACGATAACCGTATAGAATTGATTCAATAAATCGTTTTTCACAAGGATCAAAATACCCTATTTTTTTCCCTGTAAAATCAAAACCACACCGAAAGTCGTCTTTTTTATTGGGTGAAGTAAATACAAAAAAATATCCAGGAGGTAAGTCAGTTTTTGGATAGGATTTTGCGTTTTCTTCGTAATCTACCGGATCCAGAATAACTTTATCAGGATTTCCATAAATTGTGGAAGCTTGTTTTGTATACATTTTGAATAACATGTAGTCCCATCCGGAAACAGCAAGTGTTTTTAATTTATTGTTTTTAAGAAGATTCTCAAAGTTTAATCGTTGAGTTGTTAGCACTATAGGTTTTGTTGATGTTTGATAAAAAGTTTCTTTGTAAGGTATCATTAAAGCTCCTAACAACATAACAGTCAGTATTGCATGGCTAATATATGAATCATACATATTCCTTATTGTTAGAGCATATATTTTGTCTTTACATAAAACATATCTTTTGTTAGATTTTCTACAAAGGAAGAACTGTTATATACTTTGTTCTCTTCGTTTTGTTTCCATACCTTATAAAGAGTCAGGAGCCGATAAACTACTTTATCTGTGGAGTAACGGAGAACACACATATCAAGTGCACTGTTACGGTATTTATCTTCATTGGAAAGACTATATCCGCATACACGTAGTGAAATAGGATACTCGCAACTGTATTTCTTCTCATAATCTGAAATGAATTTTTCATCGTCTGTAGTAATAGTTTTAAGTTCACTTTCAGCATCTGTTTCCGTGTCTCCTGTTGAAGTTTGGTGATTCTCTCCAACTACCGAAAGGACATCTTCAGAAGAAATCTGTTCAGGATGTAGACTATTTACAAGTTTTTGTAGAAGTTCTTCAATCTTGGAAAGTTTTTGCATCATTGCTTGGTTGTCTGTAGTAGCTGCCATTGTTAATCTAAATAGTTTAGTTACAAGAAATTTCAATTTTTTATATATTATGTAATCAAGATGGCAGTGATTATGATCAACCGATGGCAGATTGCTCTAATTCTGTATTTAGTGATTATTGCAATATTGCTTATTACAAAACCAGCGATGATGTTTACTCCAGAAGATCGTCCAAAACAATGGGGTGCAAATACCAGTGATGAAACAAGTATCTTTTCACCTATGTTTGTATTTCCTTTATTGGGAATTTTATCGTATTATATTGGTGTATGGATTGAATTAATCTATACATAGATAGATTTAAACCTATTTTTATTAGAATATTCAATGGAAAATATTCTCTTTACGCCAAAAACATTTGATGAATTAATTGGAAATAAAAGAACCCTTCATGAATGGAAAGAACAAATGAAGGGGGTAAATAATGATGAAATTTTATTTATATATGGGTTTTCTGGTGTTGGAAAAACGATTGGGGCTAAATTATTGATAAATGAATTTGATTATAATACATTGTTCTTAGAAACAAATACTTGTATGGATGGGAAAGACGTGCTTGATCGGATTATGAAGTTTCATCAATGGATAGATCTTGGTACTTCTTTAAAAGAAGAGGGGATATGTACAAAAAAGAAACTGATTGTATTGGATGAAGTAGAGAGTTTTATTAAAATAGACCGGAATGTATTAAACTATATTTTGACGTATAAAAAGAAATATAAAGAAGCAAGTATACCGATAGTTCTTTTGGGTCATGTAGATACTTTAAAAAAGTTAGGAGACATGAAGCATTATATTACAAATTCCGTAAAGCTTTCTCGTTTGCAAGATATTGATATGTTTCTGTTTTTAAAAAAACGACTTCCAAAAAACAAGATTAAATTAACGGAATTAATGAAGATTGCAGAAGACGCAAATGGAAATATTTATACAGCAATATTGACTGTACAACAACGATTAAATATTAAGAAAAATAGTATACCATTAGCTAATTATACAGGTGATGAACAAAAAACCTTTCCAGAAATCTTTGAATGTAACAACCCATGTATCGTAGATAAACTACTAATGGAAGATGACTGGATGAATCCTTTAAAAATACATGAAAACATTATTAAAGTGTTAGACAAAGGGATCTACACCTCCTTTTTGCATGATTACATTTATTATGAATTATGGCGGTCAAAATTTGGATCAGAAGGAGCCTACGATACAATTATTCCAATAATGTATTTAACAAATATAATTATGTGGCATATCCATGTACAAGGTAAGATAGCTCCTATAGAATCTATGGATTTTTCAAAATTATTGAGTTATATCTCTACGCAAAAAAAGTATAGAAAATTAATGTATGAAAAGGTGCCAAATACATATCCTATAGAAGATCTTGGACTATATTGGATCCAAACATACAAAGAAGTAAAGAAGCGTGGAAAAGAGAAAGATGTTGAAAATATTTTATAAGGTAAATACAGAATAACTATGGCTGAAAACTCTAAGGATATCAATGTTGCTGGTGAAACAGCTAGCGCANCACCAGCTACCACTGTTCAAGGAACTGCTGCTGCTGTTACAGGAAAAGTAAATGAAACGATGACTGTTGCGAGTGAAAAGGTAGGAGAAGGTATTGCAAAAGGAAAAGAAGCATTCGCAACTTTTACAGGAAAGTATGGAATGATGGTCTTTGTGGGAATTCTTGTAGCAGTTGTTCTGTTCTTCATTGCATATGTACTGTATGTTTACCTATCCAGAAGACTCACAAACAAGCTATATGTAGAACTAGCAGAGTCTATTGTCCCTAGAAAAGGTACTCAAGTGACTAAAATAGACGGTGGTGCTCTTCCCCCCAGCACTAATGGAAACCGTACTACGTTCCTATTCTGGATCTATATCCACGACATTAACCTAATGTCTGGTGAAAACTTACGCCACGTACTTCATCGTGGAGATGAATCAACAAAGGGTGCATCTCCTGCAGTCTATTTAGATGGAATGAAAAACCGTCTATATGTACGTTTCTCAAAGGATACTGATAAGACTGGTGCTGACTTTACCACTCAAGGACCTACTGATCTTCCAGAACAAATAAAACGTGCTAAAAACTACACGGGTATTACCAGTGCTGATACTGAATATGTATCCGTCTTAGGAGCCAATACTGTTACAGATACTCAAGATGCGATTAAGGTAGATTTAGCCACTCATGGTGTTGTGATTGACTATATACCTCTCCAACGCTGGGTACATGTAGCTGTTGTGGTAAATGAAACAGTAAATAGAGGTTATATAACCACTTACCTTGATGGAGAGGTTGTATCTTCTATTAGCTCAAGTGATAGGGTTACACTGTCAAATGGAACAACTCTAAGTGTTAATTACACTGGTCTAAACCTATCCAAGAAGGGTGATGTCTATATCGGTGGAGATACTTACAATGCAAATATCCCTGCTGGTTTCTCAGGACTTGTTGGCAGAGTTGTATTCAGTAACTTTGATATGAATGGTCAAGAAATAAAGGATATTTACCTACGAGGACCTGTTGAAAACCTAACCAGTAAACTTGGACTGCCTGCTTATGGTGTAAGAAATCCCATTTATAAAATTGGTGCTTAAAAAATAAATAAATTACATCAACAATCGTAACTTATATTCAATTAATTCCCGATTTGGTCTTTCTCGGATAATATGTTCATAGCCATATATAGTGATACTATTATCTTCTTGTTTTTTGATACTTGTAATGATTAGCATATCAAAGTAATTTAAAATACACATCAGTTCAAGATCTGAAGATTTAATGGTTTCTATAATCAATGGCGGGAAGAATGAAGAAATTGGTATTTTCTCGGAATATAAGACGCCTTTGTTTCCGTAAGGTACAATGTTTCTATTAAAGGTATATCCTTCCTTTAGATTTACCTCTAGATAATTTTGGAATTGAAGGATATGCTTTTTCTCTATAAAAGATAACATAGAGGGTTTGGAAACGGGGGGCGGCGGGTCCGATTTCTTATGCTTGGAAGAGGATTCCGATGAAATAGATTGATCTATTTTATGAATGGCATAATAGGTTTCCTTTGTTGTAATCATATAAAACTTATTATGATGTATGTTCCGAGATATTCCTTCGTTAATTTTATACTTAATCAAACCATTCATTGATTTATTTTATTGTATTGTTTTTTCTTTTTATATACTAAGTGGAAATATGCAAACTTTCTTACAGATATTATTTGCGATCTGTCTCGTTGTCGTATTTTTCGTGATAGGATTTGCGATATATAATTACGAATTCCTAAAATCGTTAAAATCTGATTCAAATACTCTTCGTGAAGTAGTTCCTATTTTTACTGGTATCAAGGACCTCAGTAATACTTCCGAAGAAGTATACGATGCAACTGATAAAGGTAAACCATCTTATCGTAAAATAGGTGCTTCTTACAATCAAAAAGGTGGCATTGAATTTAGTTATTCCTTCTGGTTATTCCTAAATGATCTTGGAAGTGTATATTCTGATTGCAATCCTACAAATACAGCCATCCAACCCGACGAGGGAATTAAATCTACAAATATTGCAAAACAAACAATCCTTTTCTTAAAAGGTACCGATGCTTTATCAACTTACAATAACGTATGTAACAAACCGAAGACTGATTACATGGTGAAATGTCCACTTGTAAAATTAGAAAACTGTGGAAGAAATATTACGGTTGAATTTAATACCCTAAAAACAAAATCAGATAATAGTGAATATATTGAGGGGATCAAACAAGGTTCAAGAAATGTATGCACTGACAGCACTACCGTTTGGTCTCAAGGAAACTCTCATAAACTAACTCTTGGTAACATTAACCGCACAGAATTTAACAACAAATGGATTCTAATGACCGTTGTATTACAAGATACATTCCCTTCGGATCCCCTTCCTTACCGCAACAAGGTACGTTGCCGTGTCTATGTAAATAATTTAATTGAGTTAGATTCTTATGTAGACGGTAACCTTGTACCCACCAAGGATAATTTCAGTACAATTAAAGTAAACGAAGGAAATCTATATGTATTCCCACAACCATCTGTTACTTCAGGTGGTAATTCTCTTACAACTCCCAGACCTGATGCTGTAAAGAAGGTCATGATGGCTGATCTCACATATTATAACCATGCAGTAGACCAAACTGTGGTAGATGCTTTATTTGCTGCCGGTCCTTCAAAGAAAAATGCGCCTTCTGTAGGAGCTTCCACAGACTATTCTGATATTCTAACAGTTGCTCAACCATCTTCTTCAAAAATGACCAATTAAGACTTCATTAATTTTACTTCATAAATACCTGACTTTTTAGATGTATATAGTTTGCAGTGATTTGGAAACATTTCCATTAAATACATACATGACTGTTTAGAAGTTTCTATTCGGTCTGTATTTCTAGACTGCATACCTCCTTTTTCTTTGTAATATCTTGTGACAGGACAAATTTTATTGTAGCGTAATACACCACCATCCTGTAAAAAGTAGTGAAGTGTTCTTTCTACATCTTCCTTTTCTTCTAGATGAATTTCAAGATTTTTATGATGTTGGTTGATGCATCCCCAAAATGCTCCTACACAAAACCGTAGACATGTACTTTTATCAGGAAGTCCTTTCATAAAATATCCATTCCGAACAGCATAAATTCCAAATAAGTAAAGACCTTCTTTTTCTAAGGTCTCAAATGCATCCTGAAGAAAAGAATGGAATATATCTTTTGTAATAGAAATCAGGGGATATCTTTTACAACTTTTTACATCAGTAATGGTAAGATCTTCTTTCATAATACATAGTTCTTGTATATCATCGTCTAAACATATAAGTTTGGTGTTTTCTGGAAAATAGTTTCGGATATAGTTTCTCATACGATGAAGTCCCAGAGGACCAGGACATATTTGTAGCGTTGGATAAATGGAAAGGAGGGAATCTTTATATTCTTGTAATTCTTCTTGAACTACAAAGACATAGATCTTTTCAGGGGAAATGTCATAAGAATGTATTAATAATTGTAGTGATTTTTGTTGGAGTATTTTTATACGGGAAAGAGAAGGGATGATAAAATACATGATATAAAGTGATTCTTAAAACAAATTTAAACATTCTTTCATAAGTAGAGTAAACAACCATGGCCGGTGGTGTGATGCAATTAGTCGCTGTTGGTGCACAAGACCAGTTTATATCAGGGTCTCCAGAGATTAGTTATTTTAAAATGGTTTACAAAAGACATACGAATTTTTCTATGGAAAGTGTTCGTCAAACATTTAGTACAAAACCAACATTAGATGTACCAAGAAATACCTTTATATGTCGCATTAATCGTGTAGCAGATCTTCTTCAAGAAGTGTATCTCTCTGTACAGATACCGAATATCTATTCTTCGGATAAGTTTCGTTTTCGTTGGGTAGAGAATCTTGCAAATTATATGATATATAGCTGTGCCGTGAGAATAGATACTCAATTAATTGACCAATCTTGGGGAGAATGGATGGATGTATGGAATGAATTAAGTCTTTCTACAGATAAGAAGACTGCATATGATAAACTTACTGGAAATGTAGAAGAATTTGTAAATCCGAAACGGTTAGATCCATATGTTATTATTGACAATAACAATATTAGTTATTCTTCCTATCCTATTGGAGGAAGAACTTTTGAAAATCCTTCAATTAAGGGTCGTCGTTTGTTTATTCCCATCCCATTTTGGTTTACAAAAAATCCAGGGCTAGCTCTTCCGCTGATTGCTCTTCAATATCAGAACATTGATATTACGATTGAATTCCGAGGGATAGAAGAATTATATCAGTTATTTGATATTGAAACAGGATTATATATTAGTCCTGACGAATATCGTAGAAAATATTTAAATTTAAATATTGCAAAATACAATGAGGATTTCATTAGCGGAATTGAAAATAATGATGTAGGTATTCAACGTTTTCTCGTACCACTTGGAGCAGATTACAGTAGTTTAAATAGTTATATTGATATGGATGCATATCTTGAATGTAACTACATTTTCTTGGATGAATCAGAAAGAAAAAGTATGGCAGCACAGTCTCACGATTACTTAATTGAACGTGTTTATAGAATAGATCGTGAAGGAGTTATAAACCAAGGAACAATAGATCTTGTATTACAAAACCCAGTAAAGGAAATAGTATGGATTACACGTAGAGGAGATGCTGCTAAGTATAATTCTTGGAATAATTTTACAAATAGTTTAATTAAGCTTCCAAATTACCCTATTTTAAAAACTGCAAAGATACTCTGGAATGGTATGGAACGTTTTGAAGAAAAGCCTCCTGAATATTTTAATTATATTCAACCGTTCCAATACCATACACGGTGTCCAAGAGATGGTATTTATGCATATAGTTTTGCATTATATCCTGAAAAACCACAACCAAGTGGTACATTTAATGCTTCTACGATTAATAAAATACAAATGTATGTAACAACTAATCCAGTATTAGGAGATTATGAATATGAGTTTATATTTTACTCAGTGTATTATAATGTATTTAGAGTGATGTCAGGTTCTGGAGGTATGGTATTTGCAAATTAGTTATTTTTAATTCTTTAAAGTATATAATAGAGGATGGAACTCATTGCTGTAATATTGCTTGCATTTGCAATTTGGGTACTTTACAAGATATATGCATCCTATATGGATATTGTAAAAGAGCTTGCTATGATTCGTGAAAAATGTATCAAGGAAGGAATGTCGTCAAATGAGGCATTTGTAACACATGTTAGTGAAAATTATACTACAGATGCTATCAAAGATATTAGAAACAAAGTTTTAACGTCATTAAAGAATGCTTTAGATAAGGCGACATAAACATATTAAAGTATAAACGCATATATAATGTATTCAGATGCCCAAAATAAAAGAGGCTGTTCCAGCAAGCGATATTCCAAAACCAATAAGAAAGCGCAAGAATGCGAAAAAAGAAGAAGAAGTTCAAAAACAAGAAGAGCATATTGTTGTTCAATTACCAATACAACCAGAAAGAATACAGAAGTTATTAGAAGAAACAAATGAAATTTTAAATCCTTTAGAATATTGTCCCAAGATTATTGATCCCGAACCTTATATTCCAAGCAATAACTTTATATCACACAATGATGAGGTAATGTCTGTTTTACATGAAGACGATCATGCAACAAAACATTCTCAATTCTTCTCAGATGCTCCGAATGATACTCCTGAGAATAACACAACTCAAATGAAAAATTGTTGTTACTGGTGCTGTCATCCTTCAGGTGCAAAAGAGTTTGGTTTACCTATTAAATATGATACGGTACATCAAACATTTACAACCTACGGATCTTTCTGTTCATTAGAGTGCGTGGTAGCATATAATTATTCCCATTATATGGGAAGTGATCGCATGTGGGAAATTCATAGTTGGATTCAATGGATGGCACAGAAAATGGGATATGAAACACCTATTCGCCCAGCTCCTTCTCGTTATCTACTACAGATGTTTAATGGACCCATTGAAATTGATGAGTTTCGCGAATTACATAAAAATTATCTAAAAACTTATGTGATGAATATGCCGCCATTGATTCATATGCAAGGACAAATGGAAAGTATAAATACATCTTATCTAAATCAAAAGACAACTATTACTACAACGAATGGAGACCATAATTCAGAGAGAGTAAAACTATCCAGGAAAAAAGCAGTAGTAGATACAAAAAAGACATTGGATGCAAAGATGAATCTAACGATTAAACAAGTGCAAGAAGTATAAAATTACAAAAAGAAACGCTACCATTTATTTTTATAGAAAATACGATTTAAAGTAATATTTTTAGAAAAATTAATTATGTCGGTTGTTGAATTTACTATTAAAGATACCATATTGACGTATAAACAAATAAATCCTCCTGATTTTCAACGAGGTATAAATATTATTAACCTTACTGTAGAAGCTTTAAAAAACGAACATTTCCCAGATAATTTAGAATTACAATGGGTAGTGTTTGCAGGAGATACACCATATGATGTAGATCTTGTTTTACAACAAAGATTACGTCTGAAAGATCATTATAAACACATATTTAGTATAGCAGAACCTATTGGTAATTCACACAAAGCATATCCATGTTTTATGTTTGATAGTTGGCAAGAATGTGGAATACCTGATTATGAAAAAATGATAGATTTGATGGAAGAAAAAGGTATAACTACACCTTATCTATATGATAAGATATTTTACAGAGGAGCTCCGTCAATACCAAAAAGTAGATTTTGTGCACTTGGACAATGCTATAATTGGATAGATGCTTTTGAAACATATAACTTAAGTATAAGACAAGCTTTCTTACATTGTAAACACCGAATTGAATTATCAGAACATGTAAAATGGAAATATCTTATAGATATTGGTGGAGGAAAATATGGTGATGGATATAGTGCTCGTTTAAAAGCTTTTATGTTTTCAAACCGTGTAGTATTAATACAACATAGACCATATGGTGATATGACATATGATATATTTAAAGATGGTGTAAATTGTATTTTTATAAAAGAAGATTTTTCAGATTTAGAAGAAAAATATAAATGGATAGAAAGCAAAGGAGAAGAATTTCAAAAAAACATGGCTCAAAATTTATTAAATGATGGACGGTTAAACTGTCGTCGTATAAACGCATATGAACGTATTTGTTCTATCGTACGCGCTTTAATAGAAAGTGAAAACCTACTTAAAGAAAAATTGAAACATTGATATGTGATTATATCATCTTTCATATGACTTCTACTGAGATAAGTACCTCATTTGCGACACCTTATAGAGTATCAACCATTACATGTAATGGTTCTATTGGTAAGAATGTAGGGGAAGTATATTTGGATAAGCTTTTTCAACATATTCAGGTTATTCCGATAGAGAGTAATGAAATTGGATTTATTTATATGGTAGATAGGGATGGTAAAGAGACTAAAGGAATTAGTCCAAAAAAAGAAAAGCGTGTTCATATTAAAAAAAATAAAGGACCTGAAGATGAAAGTAAGAAGAAACGTTTTGACAATGCAATTTCAGGTTATTTCCAAACAAGACCTGGTTATTCGCCAAGTGTAAAAATCTTTAAAAATGGAACCATTCAGATGACAGGTTTGAGGAAAATTGAAGATGGAGTTATCCTAAATCAACAGGTATTTGCAGTTATAAATGATTTAATTCAAGCAGCTCCTGATACTGTACAAAATAATGATCTTGAATGTTGTGAATTCTATGTTCGGTTGATCAATAGTGATTTCTCAGTACCGTTTCATATTCGGAGAAAAGATCTACATCAACTATTGATTTCAGATGATTATAATAATATAAGTAGTTTCCAACCAGGTACATATCCAGGTGTAAAATTGCAATATTCTTGGAATCCAGGATTTGGAAAATCCGACGGAAGGTGTCATTGTGTCAATAAGAAAAAATGTATTGGAAAAGGTGATGGAACTGGTGAAGGTCAATGTAAAAAAATTACGGTTGCAAGTTTTGAAAGTGGAAAGATTTTGATTACAGGTGCTGTTAATTTTGAACAAGTAAATAAAGCGTATAGTTATATTTGTAATATCTTAAAAGAAAATCAAAAAACCCTTGAGAAATGTGTGCCTCCTGTCCGACAAGTAATCTCGTCCGGATCAGTAGCTACTGTATAAATTATTGATGACATTGTAAATGTAAAGATTCATTATATTTTTTGTGATTTGGGAATACTTGTACATTATTTCCAGGTCTGGTATAGCCAGGGATATGATAAATTGCAGTTGGTGGAGGATTTGCAGATTTTAGATTTTCCGAAACATAGATATGTGCTTCAGGAACAACTGGAATATTTCCCCAAGGTGCATTTGGTGTTGCAGGAGTACCTGTATATAAACCACCATTTACTTTTCTTTCAGGAATTCCAGAAGGGGCGTTGGATTCTAAATAGCTATAAGATAGTTGACTCATTTAAATTTAAAGAATATAAAAGTTTACTATAAACATATATAAATGGATTCACCTAAACGAAAACACGACGACGTAGAACCTGAGAAACTAAGTAGTGCAGAACTATTATCCACCATTACAGATATTATGAAGGGTTCTGGAAATGAAAAAGATAAAATTCGTACGTATCGTAAAAAATACCCTAACTTCGCAGAAGGATATCCAGTTCTCTTTGAAATGGTATGTAATAAAGGCTTTGATTTTGAACGATTCCGCAGTATGCTAATGCTAAAAGATTCAGTAGAACAGGGAAATATTAGTCAACATGATGCCTCTGTAAAAGTAGGAAAAGTTCTATACGATGCTTACGTTAAGGATAAAATTGAACCGCCTCCTAAACAAAAATAACACTCCAAAATGAGGTATTTTATAAAAATTGAAATCTGCTTAAAGATATATGTATAACGAACTATAAGCGTTGATTTTCTCTGCTCTCCAACAAGCAAACGACTACAAACAAAGATGACGACCATTCAGGATGCGATCTACTTTCCTATGATTTCTGATATGATTCAGAAGGTACAAAACGACTTCTCCAATGGAGATTATCAAAACATGGAGGAGTGCCTAAACCAGTACATTCGTAAAAACAAGTACTGGCCGATGGTGCAGACCAAGCGTTTCTTCGGAAACAATGGTCTAGTGCTTCTTCACAACACTTACAAGCGTGACGATGTGGACCACTTCAAAGCTCTCTATGATGAGATTCGCAGCGTGGTTCTGGATCTGAATGCGCCTGTAGGTGAAAACATTGTGGTGTCGCTGGCGGATAAGATTCCTACCCGTCTGACGACTACTGAATATAAAAACAAGATGATGGAGAGCGATGTTTGCGAGAAAGGTTATGAGGGAACAATGGTTTATGTTAACTTTCACAAGGATCAGTGGTACTTTGGTACTTCTACCTGTCCCTCCGTTGACAGCTCTAAGTACTTTCACCCAACCAAGACGCATGGGGAAATGTTCAACGAGGTGCTCATCTCCTACTTTCCAGATTTGCTCCAGACAGTGGAGATGACTCCCAAGGAGAAGAGCAAGCTGCTACGGGATCACTTCAGCAGTTACCTCTCTACGGAACATACTTATGGGTTCATGCTCGTTCATCACGAGAACAAGCACTTTATGGATTACACTGCAGAGTTTGGTGAGAACTACAAGGTGCTGGTCCACATTTTCACTCGGGACAAAAAGACAAAGGGAACAACGACAGCTCATGACCAGAGTCTATCGGATATTGGTCTCTTCTATACTGAAAAAATTCATTGCCATGAGGTTGGTTCTACTCTAGAAAATCTTAATAACTATGCAGTGATTGTTCGGACGGAGACGAACGAGGTTTACAAAATCTCCCGCCCAGAAATGATTCAGAAGGAATCTCAGGATCTTGGCAACTCAAACCCCTGGATGAACATGATGTGGGTTTACATGCAAGGAAAGCCTAATTATAAGGTTGATGATTATATCAAGGAGTATCTTTCAGATAAGAAGGATTCTCTGACTGTTCTCAGCAAGAATGGTCAGGTCCTCGCTCCGATTTATATTATTCACACTATCATGTGCACTATGCGTGACACTCTACATTCTCTCTATTTCTCTACCACTTACTATAACAAACATACTCAACGATACACGATCAATATGGAGTTGGACAAGTCTCTATCTCCTATCCTTCGCTTTCACCTTGCACAGCTTCGTAACATTCAGGTCACGACGCATACACATGCACCAATCAACCAGCGATCCGTTTATCACTACCTATGCTTTCATCAAACGATGAAGAACATGCGGCTGCTGGTAAACCACTTTGCGTCGGTTGCAAGTGCTTCGGGTGGTTACATGACTCGTGCAATGGAGTGTATGATTCTATTGAACAACCTCCTGAAGGGTTAAGAAAACACAGAAAAGATAACAGTCTTTGTCGGCTGCATTGTATCATTATCTAAATCAAACGAAAAGCAAAAACGATATGTGTTATCATATGTTGTTTGACAAAACTCTATAAACAAAGCATCATACTGAAAATCGTACAAAAAATCTAAAAAACTTTGCATTTTAGCATTTTCAAAGTAATACCCTGTACAATTTTTTGTAATTTTTTTTGAAACAAAAGCAATCGTATCTTCTGTTTTGTATTTTTGAAGGAATTTCTGATGTTCTGGTTCGTATGGAAGAATGTATTGGTCCATCCCATATATATTTGTGAGAAAACCGTTACATGAACTAGTAACAACTTCTTCGGCTTTATAGTTATATCCTTTATTAAATTCTTGTTCATAATAATAATTTACATGGTCTGTAATAACATTCCCATTTGAAGAAAGATCTACAGAAGAGATAACATAGTTATATGGAATATTTTGGTCTTCGTAGATTGGATGAACATTTTGTAAAGAATAAAATGGAATAGTAAGATCTATGACAACACTTGGAAAGGTTCGTTCAGGAAGATACCTATAAAAGTAGATTTCAAATGTATGATTGTGATTTAGGTCTGTCTTAATGGCATAGACAGGTTTATTTTTATAGGATAGGTTTTCTAACCATTGGAATACTGGTTGTGATTTATCTAAATATTTTAAGAANATTTCTTTCCCTGGTGTTTGATAAGGAATAGTAAAATAAGATAATGCACTGATAGCCATAGTTATTTATGGCATGGAGATATTTTCAGCGATTTCAGCCGAATCCATCTTACGGAAGATGACCCAACGGTTTAGGAAACTAAATTGTTTTTGAATCGGATCTGATTGGAGAGCAAGAATGTCTTGATCAATAAATCGGTTTCTGTTTGGATCATTTGCTTTTATTTTTTGGTGCAAGTCTAGGAATGTTGCTTCAAAGAATCCATCAGTTAGAACTTCCAATTGGAATTCCCGAGCCTTCTCACGAAGAATATCAAAGTTTACAAGAAACTCTGGAATGAATTGATTGGTATTTTCCAGGAATACATCAATCAGTTTTCCATAAGGACTTGCCTTGGTAAACGTTTTATATTGTTTTTGAATCGCCCAAACCAAGTCAGAACGAGGTCCTTTGCGACCTTCTCCCTTTCCTGTTTTATTAATAAGAGCATGGACTTTTTGTCCATCCATAAAGGTCGCAATAAAACGACCATTTGTTTTTAGATTGAATGAAACATTACGTAGGAATCCTTCTAGGCGTTCCTTAGAGCGGAAGAAATAGTGAACTGCGAACTGGCACGATACAACATCAAATTTACGTGATGCTTTACCAGGAATGCGATAGTTGTTCAAGAACCCATATTTCTCGGATACTTTTCCTTGATACAACATCTTTAGAAGGACCTCAGAATCATAATCTTTTCCTTTTGCTGCTTCTCCCGTCTCCAGAGGAAGCGAACAGTCTCCCACAACAAAGACTGCATTTGGATAAAACAACCGTTGTTGTCCTCGTTGATTTCTCTTAAAGTATTCCCGACGTTGATTGAGGAATCGTCCATACGATCCATTGGGCGCTTCAATGTTATTCTTTACAAGATCTACTCCCAGAATAAAGTTGAACTGATTATCTCTCCAACGGGGAAGATCTCCAGCCATACCACATGCAAGCTCTAACAACATATCTTTCCCTGGCGAATTAGCATACAACATAGACTTGATCCCATGATTGTGGAAGTTAAGCATATGAACAGAAAGCATGTGATTACGAGGAATATCACGAGCATAATAGACATCGTTTGTACCAAGCATTCGTTCTTCAATGTCTACTGGAAGAGCACTGAGAGGAACCTCTGTTTGCCCAATAATATGTTCCAGAGTGACTGGAGAATGAATGCTGTGCCAAATACTTAGGGCAACACTTAGATCATTGGCAGTCTTGGTAATTGTTCCAGTTGTTCGGAGAGCACGGGTTTTGTCTTCACGAATACGATTCGCAGACCATCGCATAGAAGGATGTTTGTCTGCATCTGGCATGTAAGACATTTCTATAATTGTATTATCTTCAATCGGTTCTCCCTCCAAGGTAATTGCTTGACCAGCTGCATTAATTGGAACAAATGCGATGGAGACATTTGGATGGTAGTATTCAATTGGCTTGAACAAACGTGCTTGATAATCTTCATCCTTTTCACCAAAGATATCTTTTGAGAATACTTTTTGAATTCCTTTCCAAACAGGAATCTCTTCCCATTGTGCTGCATTATATCCAGTATATAGTTTGAATCGTTTGTATCGGCGATTGGATGTTTCATCTACATGCATTCCATCTTGTTCTTTTACTAGGAAGTCAATGGTGTTTTGCTCTGGGGGCTTCCACTTGAATACTTTGTCCCACGCAACACTCTTTCCACGGAGTTTCTTAAACTGATTAGGATAATATCCAAATACTGGGACATCTGTTGGAGTAAAGATCAAACCATCAATATTATAACGTCTAGACTTCTCCTCCATAATACGTTTGCATACAGTAAATAGTTCCTTACCTTCAGCGGCAATATGCTCTTTTATTTCAATCACAAGGTTTGCATCATTAATGTTCCAATAACTTGGATTGGTAATTAACTGCATTTTCATGTATCGGCTTGGCTTATTATCTGCCATGAGAGGAAGCTTCATCACATTCTCTCCTCCAACAAAGTAGACATCAAAGATAGCGAAGATACTTGTATCACTGTCTTTTAGCAAGTATTTGGAGATAAACTCTCCATCCAACAGAGTATTGTGAATTGCATTGGAGGTCACTTGTACTCCAATCTTTTTAACCTGGTAAATACTATTAATAAAATAGCATTCCCCTATCTCATCTACATATAGAAGCATACGCTCTCCATCCGCTTTATCAGTAACTGCATAGTTTTTAAGAATGCTTGAAACCCCCACGGCAACATCAGGGTCAATTAGATTTTTCTGTTCTAGAGTCACTGGTTTTGGAGCAAGATAGTAATTACTTGGGTTCATTTGTTCATACTTACTTAGCTCACGTACCGCAGAAATCATTTTTAGATATTTCTTAAGAATTTTTGATTGATCAGCCTTCTCCAAAGGATATGGCTCTTCTGTAATTTCTTGATATACAAACATCATATGTTTAATCAGTTCATTCACTCTATTCTTTACAGTGCTTGTATCATTCATTACGATTTTGATGACAACATCCATCTTTTGAGAAGAAAGACTTGCATCTCGCATAGATGCATATGCATCATTGGAACCACGGATAATTTCAAAGGTATAACGAACATTTGTTTTGGTGTGGATATAGCCCATCGTTTTCTTTTGATAGAAGTACTTTCCAATTTCCTTCCAATTAAAACCTGATTCATCTACCTTGATTTTCTTCCTTTGTAGAATGATAGAATCAAAATCTACATTATAATGATTTTTTATACTTGTATGTGACAATTCATTTACTTCATACCATTCGTGTGGAATGTTTTCAAAATGTTCTGAATCACAGTACTTTGCAATATGAAGGAGACCTTGTACTTCCAACACAAGGTTTCCTTCAGTTGTATGGACTTCTAGTACATCGTCCTCACGGTGAAATTCAAAGTCTTCATAGGAAGAGATTTGGTTTTGCAACCTTTCTACATCTTTATTAGTCCATGAACGATCGGGTAATTCAAGAGCGAGTTCCCAAATCCAATGATTATCGGGAAGATCGTTCTCTTGAAGATGTAATATATCATATACCTTCTCTTTTGATATATTCATGGTATCTCCTATAAAAACAAAAACAAGTTTTCTTTCTAGAATTAGACATTATCAATTTTTTTCTCTTTTTCTAATGACCAGAAACCTTCCATATTTTTTACAAGCCGAATTGTTGACTCCTCACAATCACGAGACCAATTATATACTTCACCAAGAACAGTAACTTGTTTATGTAGTAGAAAGGATAGAAAGTATCCAAGTGCGTTTTGATGTTTCTTTTCAAATGGTACACGAGGCTTATCTAATAGTTCTAGAAGAGGATATACACGGCGGGCTGTAAGAAGAGAATAAATGCTTTTATCAATAATATATTCTTTTAAAGATTGACTGAGAAATTGCACATTTATTTTTTTCATAGATGGATTTCCAAGCAGATGAATGTCATCTATAAGTGATGCAACAATAGACCATAATGAGAAAGTATGCGCAATATCTGACCCATCTCTTTTCTTTGCATAAAATTCAAGATGCATACGCTCTACGGTTTGAATTGGATTGGGTTTATCATCATATACAATACATTGTCCAAAAGGCAGTGTAGAAACAAAAGGATCTTCAGATTGATATGAAGTATCTGCTAAGCGAGAGACATAGCTGTCTATGGTGGGGTACTTTTTCCAATCCATAATAATGAAGTATCTTTACTTATTTTATGTCTTTCAATTTTTAAGTAAAGGTTCTTCCCGATAAAGCTGACGATCACGTAGGTGAGTTACATAGTTTGTATGAAAAGATTTAGAAAACTTTTTCTTTAGTAGATAGAATTTCATACTTGAAGACATCTTTGGAGCAATTTTCTTTGCTACTTCAATGGTTGTTTGTTCCAATATCTCTTCGGGTATTTCATTGACATCTTCAACAATCACATCTTTCTTTGTATCTAAATCGTCGTTTAAATTTCTACAAATCTGTTCATATTTATCTAATTCTTTTTTAGATTCGTTACAGAAATTAATAAAAAGTTCAATCTGATCCAACAAAGAACTGTCAATCCAAGAAAGGTTTAGAAAAATTCCATTATTGTTAAGAGTATAGTCACACTTGTTTTTCTGTAAAATCTTAAAAAGTTCTTCTAATTGAGTAGAGCTTAATGTTTTAATCATCGTCTCAATCTTCTTACAGCGCTCTGGATGATTCATATTTATCTTCTTTATGATTTTTCTTTTTAAACTCTAATAATCATCGTCATATGCAGCTGCACCTCCACCTTCAACATCATCAACATCTTCTTCATAAACATCTTCTTCAAACTCATTCTTCTCAGAGTCTTCTCCATCAAGCAGATCATCATCACTTTCCTCCTCATCTATTGCGATAACACGCTTCTTCTTATCTTCATCATCCTCATCTTCTTCATCATCTTCCAAAAGAGGTTCACCATCTTGTAGATCAAATTCTTCCTCTTGGTCTTCGTCAATCACTAATTCTTCTACAAACTCCTCTTCTTCCTCTTTTTTAGAAGAAATTACACGACCAATAATAGAAATCTTTTTATCGTTAATTTGATATTTCTTTCCCATTACCTCTACATGAATTACATCTCCAATAGCAAGACTATCCAAATCAATCTGGGAAATAATTCCTGCAGACTTAATTGGAATAATAATATCTAGAATAGGAATGTGTTTATCTTCAATATCCATCAAACTCTCTGCTAGAATGCCCAATTGATTCTTGTTTTTTATAACAGCTTTTACAATACTTCCTTGGGTAGGATTACATACTTCTGCCCGACATACAACTTCAAATTTGATAAAGCCATTAAAATGTTCTTTAATGAAACTTCCATAAGAACGTTTTACAATTTCAATAGAATCGGGTTTGATATAACCGAATTTCGTGCATAAACCTTCATATGTGTTACGTAGTTTCTCATAAATACGTTCTTGATATTTAGAATCTAACTCTGAGGGGCTCAATTGAACACGGGTCTTAAACTTAATCGGTACAAACAGCATGATTCTCTATTGTTACTAGATATTTATAAAAAGAATCATTTTTTTAGATATCTTTATGACGGAAGTATAACGAAAATTGGCGAGACCCATCTACTAATTGAGAAATATGAACCATTGCAAGTATGGGAAAGTCTACAAAATCTCCTTCATATCTTAAAAAGTCTTGACCTGTAAAAATATGAACAAGGTGACATACATCTTCTTTTACTTCTTGATATGGTAGAAAAAGACTAAAATATATATTGTATAAATAACGATCATCTGTTTTATATAAGTGTTTTTTTCTAATATCTGGAAGGTGACCCATCACATAGGTAAGTGCATCATATTCAATATTTGTTAAATGTTTTTTAAGTTGTATTAAAGCATATAACCAATATTCATTCAATACTTCATAATGTGAATATTCATGTGATGAAAGATCAAAAGAAACTCCAAAACTATTAGGATTGTTTTTGTGAGTATGATAAATATAAATTTCTGATTTCCAAGATGTATTATGAAGCTCCTTACCTAAGTGTAATTGACTTTTATCCCATATATATCCTTCTGTTTCCATTTTTTTTAATTGTTGTTCAAAAAAAGCATTCCATTCTTTTGTTGTTTCTATAGATTCATGAAACCATCTATTGATTAACTCTTTACGATCTTCCATTTGATAATCACATAACCCAAGAGCTACTTTATCACGTATCACTACATTTTCTTTGAACTTTATAGCTTTTTCTATGTATCCAATCTTACACCGATGTGTATCTACGAATTCTAATATATTTTCTAAGTTATATTTTTGAAAAAAAGAATCCATAGAAGGATCACTACAATATTCAAAAGAATATCTCTTTATTTAGGTTTATATGAAGAAGGGATCCACATTCTATTTACACGGTATAATTCATACATCAATTGGAAACACATCTGTGAAACATTCATCTTTCGTTTGTTTCCACTTGGATCAATTAAGGAAATGAATCTACCTAATTCTTGCTCAATTTCAGGTTTCTTAAGACCACTATCGCACACAATTCCAGAACGTTTTACCTTTTCATTATTAAGCCCAAGTTTAAATTGAAATCGGTAAGGACTATTTGGTTCTTTTGGATTTTTGTAGCGTTGTACCATTGCAATTGTATCTATAATCTTAATTTTAGAAGGATCTGTAAATGGTACGTATTTTCGTTGTTTTTTAATTCTTTCTAGCTCAGAAGGAAGTAATTCACGAAAATTCTTTTCTTCTTCGTCCCAAACAGTTCCTTCAAAAGAATCTTCTGCAGAGAAAAGGTTTACATATCCAACATAAGCTCCAGGAGCTTGAAGAGATAGTTCAGAGGAACGAATAAAGGACCCCTGTTTATCTAAAATTGCAAGAATTGGATGAACCTTCTTAGAAATTTGTCCCGGAGTAAGGATTAGCTTTTCTGCAAATGATTTCCAACAATCTGAATCTAATGATTGATATAATTTTAAGGCGGCAATTTCTTCCGATTCTAAAGCAAAAGTTTCAAATAGTTTTTCTAATTGACAACCAGATTCTTTTTGTTCTACTATAACTTCTTTTTTACTTTCAATTTGAATTCGTGTAGGACGAAGAACATCCTTTTTAAAATTTGTAATGATGAATTTATTGTAGTGATAAATTAAACTGTATTCGTCCCATAGTTTGTAAGGATATAAGCTTTCTTCCAATGTTTTATGTGCAACTTCTTTATTTTTATGGAGAACAGACTGTAACTCTTCATATGTGAATTCTTGTATATGTTCTTGAAAGTATTTTTCTTTCAAATACTTTCGTAACTTTTGCTGCATAGTGGGTATAAAACTATGGTAAGATTCCTCACGGAAAGCTCTGGTATCTCTTGAAACTTCTTCCATATGGGCACATTTTATTTCAGCAGATGTATTATCTCCATAGTGATACGGAATTTCTGTTCCATGTGAAGTTTTCAAGAATGTTTGGAATGCAAATAGATCTTTTGGGAAATAGTTAACATTCTTCATTAAGCTACAATCCAAAGCATTTTCTTTGATTGCTCTGTCTACATTTTCAATTTGATAATACTTCATTGCAGATACACGATATGCGTGAAGATCTGCAGTTTCCCGATCATTGTTTGGAAATACGGTTGCATGTAAAAAGATACTAACATTTCTTTCTTCTATTGGGAGACTTGAATGAGAACAATGACGAATTGCACGTCCAATTGCTTGTTCTGTGGTATTTAAATGATACCATGGATCTAACACATGCATTTCACGTACATTCTTAAATGTTAAACCTTCACTGGCAACAGGAGACATAATTACTACTTTAATAGTTTTTCCTCCTTTGTTTTTTACAGAGTCATTAATAACTTCTAAAAGATCATCTATTTTACTAGATCCCATAATATCCTTCTCATTTTCTCCAGAAAGGATGCAGTAACTTGGCTTATCAACTTCATAGAAACTAATTTTTTCAGTTGTCTTTTTCTGCATATACAACAGGTCATTTTCTCCATATCTAGACAACCCCATATGTTCTAACATAATGGCAAGAGGGACTACTCCTCCCCAAACAAAATTTGAATAAATCACTACAACTCCTCGTGACTTTTTAAGAAGTTGATAAATGGTTTGGAATTTTGTAGCATATTCAGCAAGTTTTCCAAAGGCAGGATTTAGAATAGGTTCTTCTGGTTTGATATATTCAAATTGACTAACCCCCTCTGCTCCCTCTGCTCTCTTTTTAAACAAACTATAAATTCCTGATTTTCCTTCTACATATTCTAAGGTATCCTTTGTCAATTGTTTTTCATAAGTAATATTATTTAATTGACGTAACTTTGCAATGACTAGTTTTTCTTTTTGAGTTTGTAATCCCTCTAGATTTTGTAGCTGTATTCCTGAGAGGACAGAAGGAACTATACCATCTTTTATATACTCTAACCACGATAGCTCAGAAGTAGGTATTGTTTCTCCTTGGAACGTACGTTTTGGAACTTTTGTAAGTACTGAAATATTAAGTAATTTTGGACGAATGCGAACAGCAAACGTAAATGGATTGTTACCACGGATGTAAGATATATAATGAGATGCTAATTGTTTAACAAGAGTAAATGTAGAAACAATAGGTTTATTTGCAGCAGTATAGAAGGAAGGAATTTTAAAAGGATTTAGTGCATGATGTTGTTTATCATGTAACATTAATAATGACATTAACCACAAGATTTCTTCCGATTCATTAAACATAGGAGTAGCAGAAAGAAAGACCAAACGATTTTGTTCACTTAATTGAATAAATTTAATAAACGGTTCAATAATATTTTTCTGTTGTTTTGCAGATGTTTCTAAATTACGAATATTATGAGCTTCGTCTACGATAATGACCTTGTTTTTTAGTTTCTCTTTTAGCGTTCCGTCTGCAATATATTGTTCTACGGTATTTGCAAATTTTTCATACCCAAAGAAGCGATAGCGTGATCGGATGATCTTTTGAACACGTTGTACTAATTTTTCTTCTGACAAATTCTGATGATCCGGAATCATTTGATAGTAGGTATCACCTGTGCATTGCTCTCTTAAGAATTCTGGAGTTGTTAATAGAAGTGTTCGGAATACTTCTTGTTCAAATGATTTTTTAAGAGCTTTTTTGGAAACTACCCACACAATAGGTTCATCGTATAATCTTTGTTCTGTTAAAAATGTTTCTGCAATAGTTATTGCACTACATGTTTTACCAGAACCAAGTCCATGGTAGAGAAGAATACTACGATAAGGTGATCGTTGAGATATATATTGACTAACTAAATGCTGATAATATGTCTTTTCAAATTGACACAGCGCAGCAGCCTTCTTTTCAAATGCTTCTTTGGAAGGGATTTGATCTAATGTATCCATCTGGAAAATACCAAAATCCTCAAGCATTGCAAGTTTTTCTACAAACAATGGATCTTCCTTTCTTGGAAATACAGGAACGTATTCAGTCATAAGGACACTCACTTATCTTTCCAGAAGAATTTAAATAGAGAGTTTCTTGCTTTGGTATACGTATACCTCGTAACAGAGTTCTACATCATTTAGAGCTCTGTGTTGTAGGAGCTCCGGTTTTTTATTAAAATATTTTTCATATAGTTCTGCAAGTTTAGACCATTTTTCACTAGGTAAGCTTCCACGCTTCATAGTACAATGTTTTGGAATACATTGTAAATGATAGGGATCTAAATGAGCCCGGTATATTTCTGCAAGCACTACACTGTAATCAAATTCAATATTATGAGAGATAATCAAGTTTGCCCCCTTAAGATCTTGTAAAAATTCATGCAATGCAAATTCTATTGCTACTCCTCGTTCCTTTGCAATTTTTTGTGAAATCCCATGAATTTTTGTAGATTCTATTGGAATCATAAAATATTTTGGTTTAATAATATAATCTTTCTTTGAAATAATTTGACTTTCATCGTTTATGACCATCCATGCAATTTGAACTACACGACAATCATTCCATTCTAAAAAACAAACTGGGTCAATATATCCTTTTCTTCCTACAGCATAAGGAGGCAGTCCAGTGGTTTCTGTATCAAATACGATTTTTGTAGACATTTTTAAATTCTATTAAAAATATAACAAAAGAACACTTTAAATATGGATTATAATGTCCTAACAACCTGTAAAGAAATCATTAATAAAGGAAATTTGGAAGAACTAAAAGAATATTATGGCTCTTTACAAAATTTATCAAATGATGACTATCGTCTTCCATGGGAATTTATTTATCAACAAGTATATCTACATTCCTGTTTACGAAAACAAAATGAAATCGTAGAATGGTTACGAGGATTATATGATTTGTTTGGACCAATAGAAAAAATTGGTATTCGGCAGATGTTTTCTTATGGAAATTATCTCTTAAAAAAATAAAGTAACGTTACAAAATCAATATTCTGATATCTTTTGTACAACACTTTTAAAAAGTTCTTTTCGTTCAACATTATGTTCACGAATTCTCTCCAATACTTCATTCGCAGGGAACCATTGCACTTGTCGTACTTCCCTTGCTTGGTGTGGATTACTTTGATCAATTACAATTTCTCTATATATATTTTTAATCACTTTTGCAATGTAGTATACATGACGGTATAATACATTATTTGTTCCATAAAATACCTCTTCATATGGCTCTCTATTTTCTTCTAATTCAATATCATGTTTTGTAAATCCTGTTTCTTCACAAAACTCTCGTACTGCACATTCAACATCTTTTTCTCTTAGACGGCGGCGTCCTTTTGGAAATCCCCATTCAGGTTCTTGATATTTTGTAGATGTTTCAAATAATAGTGAACCAAGTGTATAAAAGGTCGTTACTTCTCTTTTTAAAAAGCCTTGTTTTAATCTTGTAAACTTTTCTTTCGCTTCATGGTACTCTTGTGTTGTTTGTTTTGGTACAAAAGGCTGATACCAAACTTGGTTCCAGAGTTCATCAAAAGACATAGTAACAAGAGATTTTCTCTCTGTTTCTGTCATAAAATTCATTAGATTTTTGATATATATAATATTATCCAATTCATATTTTCCACGAATGAATTCCATGAAGGATAGACTATCACGGCGCTGTATCAATAAATATTCTGTTTCATGATTAATATCATTTTGTCGGTAACAAATAAGCCCAAAGCTCATAATAGGTTTCTTACAAGACTTGTAAAGATGTCCAACAGCACCACAATTTCTACAAGTATTCTGTTTTATTAGATAATTGGTACCATTCTTTTCTCCACGTGATGTGCCGTATTGGTTCATATAACATAACCTCTAATAGAGATTATCACTTTTTAGTTTAAGTAGTTTCTTTTTTCGCATATAAATAGTATAAGACGAATGGGAATATCACCTGATATATGGGGTCCAGGTACCTGGGCATTTTTGCATCTAATTGTATTATCTGAACCAGAGACATTAGACACCAACCGGTTAATTTATTACAAGAACCTCTATGTATTGTTACAAGAACTCTTACCTTGTCAAAAATGTAGAAATCATCTAAAAGAAAATATGGGAAAATTAAAAGATATTACGACTCTTCGTAGTAAACGAGAGTTGTTTGATTGGACTACACAATTACATAATCTTGTAAATAAAATTACCAATAAAAAGAGCTATGATACAGAAGAAGCCTACAAATTATGGAAAGAGATTGCAGAAGGAAAAAGGAATTTACAAAATATAAGATGTGCACCAGTTTGGAAATATAGATTAGTTTGTATGATTGTAGTATTACTAATAGTTATATATTTTACATCATTATCATTCCGTTAGGTTTTTGGGGAACAGGGGCACCACATGATGTAAATTGTTCCATAATAGGGGCAACCATTTCAGCTTCAGGCACAACGGGGGCAGGAACTTCAGTTTGAACCTTGTAAAAGTTTTCTACTTCAGCGTCCTGGTTTGCGACAGTGCTACCACCTGGTAGAGCATCAGTTACTTCCTTCTTTTTATCTTCTTCCGCTTCCATTTCACTGGCAGCGAAGTGATCATATAGTGCTTGTTTAGCGTAGAATGATTCTACTGCAGCCATGTCACGTTCAGCATTTAGAGATAGAACTGCCATGATAATAACCAGGAAGGCATATAGAACAATGATAACCGTTAGGAACCATGCGAATGCTCCACACCACCAAGTCTTACTGCTTGAACCAGTGACAAGGCAAGTCATTTGGAACAGAGCATATAGAATTGTGGGAAGGGAGAGAAGGAATAGAAGAACAGCCATTAGGAGTTTTTGTCCAATAGGGATCTTCTCTTTGCTGAAGAGAACAGTTAGGCAAACAACAGCGATTGCTACGAATATTGCCATTGCGGCGTATTTAGATTGTGCAGATCCAATGAATATATCAATGAAAGCCATTCGGGAGGTTATTCTATCTGTGTAGGAAGAAAATAATATAAAGATTTGAAAATAAAATTTGATAAGACTTCCCAAGTTTAAATAAAACTGTGTAAAATGGGAATCCCTTATTATTTTTATGTCATTACTCAGACATATGAAGGTATTCTTCTAAAAAATCTGCCTTCCGATGTAAAATGTCATCACTTTATGCTTGACTTCAATGGATTGATCCATCCATCTAGTCAACGGTATATTAAAAATTTGTCGTTAACTCAAAAACAACCAAAAGATTTAGAAAAAGGAATTCTAGGAGTTGTATGGGAAGATACTCAAGAACTTGTTAAAATGGTACAACCAGAAACCAGTGTTCAAATCTATATTGATGGAGTTGCACCCTTGGCAAAAATGAATCAACAACGTAAACGTCGGTTTATGTCAGTTCTTCGTAAACAAATGATGGAGGAAGAGAGTATTTGGGACTCTAATGCTATTTCACCAGGAACAACCTTTATGACTCGTTTGCATGCCTCAATTCGGGCACATATTCGTTATTCAAAAGCTTCTTATGAATATTACTTTAGTAGCTCAGATGAACCGGGAGAGGGAGAACATAAGCTCTTTGAAAGAATGTCCCGCTTACATAATTCTCCAGACGAGGTTAAGGTGATTTATGGAATGGATGCAGACCTAATTATGTTAGCTCTTTTCTCTCATCTACCAAACATCTATCTTCTCCGTGAAAATCAACGTGCCGAAGGAGAATATATCTACCTTAGTATTGATGCTCTTCGGAAAGGAATTCTTAAAGATCTAAAATGTAATTATGGTTGGAACTTTTCAGGAGAGGCACTAGAAGACTCATTTCATAAAACAGCAAAAGAAGTGATTGAAAGTTATGCCGTCGTGTGTTTCCTACTTGGGAATGATTTTATTCCCCATCCAATTAGCTTAGATCTTAAAAAAGGAGGACTGCAATATATTCTACTACAAACTGGTAAACTATGGAATCAAATGGAAATCCCTTTGGTAGATATTGAATCAGAGACTATTCAATGGTCGTTTATTTCTCAGTTATTGGACATTCTTGGTCAGCGCGAGAATGATAACATATTTGATATTGTTTCTGATTATTTTAAGAAAAGGGCATTTTATGATGACAAATCACAAGAAATAGAAGCATATCCACTGATTCATAAAGATCCTTTCGTAAGTGATATGCTATTTAAGATTGATCGTAAGAAGTGGCGAATGTATTATTACAAACATTTGTTCCATAGTTCCATGAATGATTCCAGTGTAATTATGAATTCATGTGATCTATATTTGAAGGGAATTGCATGGACGTACATGTATTATAAACGTAAACCAAAAGATAATGAATGGTATTATCCATATTCATATGCACCCACAATGAGAGATATTGCAAACTATTTAAACGGTCATTTGCCTTATTATGAAAATCTTCATCAAGTATGGAAGGAAGAGCATCCAAGAAATGTCTTTTGTGAACAGGCTGTTCAATTACTTTCCATTCTTCCAAAAGAGTCTGCAGATTGTCTTCCTCTAAAGTACAAAAAACAAATGGTAGACCATGAAGGACTACAATATATGTACCCTATTGCTTATCCAATTCAAACTTTTATGAAAACAAAACTATGGGAATGTCATCCAGTCCTTCCTCCTATGAATATTCCATGGGTAAAGAAGATTGTAGAAACTTCCTAATAGAAAGAAAACCTCCTTATTTTTTGACTTTTACTTTTAATAGCAATAAACCAATCGGAATAATAAATAATCCAATATATTGATATATATTGTCAAGACGTTGACCAAAAAAGAGCATTGCAGTTAGACTAACGAGAATACTATTAATACCATCATATAGTGTATTTACAATAAGAACAGAAGATCCCATCAAACTCTTAATCAGGAAAAATACAACCCCCATATAACCTGCAACTCCAGCAGCTAAATGATTTAATCCACCAAGACTATTTGCGTATTTTTCTAGAGAAAAGTCTGAGAAAATTTCAATGATACACAAACATAAAAGATATATAGCTTGTTGCATGTTTTCTTTATAATAACGAAATATAAACTAATTTAAGAAAAGTAAAATGCATCTAAACAGATTAGATAACGTATTAATAGGAATGGATGATACATTTTATCACAAGAATGGTGTATATAATCCTAATTTAAAAAATGTAATTCAAAAAGTTGGAAGACATTCCAATGCTTTTAGTGATATTCGTGTATATTCTTGGGGGGAAGGTACGAAATTAGAGATTGGTTCTTTCTGTACCATTGCTGGAAATCTACAGGTATTTCTCGGAGGAAACCATAGGACAGATTGGTTTACAACGTTTCCTTTTGGGCATGTATATCAACATATATTTGATCAATTTGATGGAAAAGGACACCCGAGTACAAAGGGAGATGTTCTTATTGGAAATGATGTCTGGATTGGTCAAAATGTTACGATAATGTCAGGTGTAACTATAGGAGATGGTGCAGTTATTGCATGTAATAGCCATGTTGTAAAAGATGTAGAACCATATACGATTGTAGGAGGAAATCCCGCCCGAGAAATCCGAAAACGATTTTCAGAAGAAATAATAGAGATTTTACAAAAACTAAAATGGTGGGAATGGGAAGATGAAAAAATCAATTATGCAACCCCTATTTTATGTTCCTCTAATGTGATGTTGTTGAAGAATCTGTTGATGAAAGAAGCTCCTGAAGTTTTTCTTGAAGTATCGGAGATTCTTCAGAAAGAATTACGATAAAGCCTGTAAGTCCCATGTCTCGGGCATTTTCTGTAAGTCTCACTACAAATGTAGAACCAGTATAGTTTTTTTTACGAAGCATGATTGGAGAATCTTGTGCTGTATCTTGACGGAAGTAACCGACAGGTTTTTTATCTGAAACACATAGTTCCAAGAAACAATCATATGTAAATTGACGGCAAAATGGACAGGCTAGTCCTGTACATGTACCTTTTCCCCACCATGATGTTAGACATGTTGTATGTACACTGTGACCACACGACAATGGTACAAGTTGTGAAGGATGCAGATAACAGATAGGGCATTCTTCATCTATTTCAACATGATCATTGCATCCATGGACGTGAGGCGCCATAGAAACGCGAGCGGCAGAGCAAGCACATTGACCCATGTTTACATAAGCAAAGAAGAGCTAATACACTATAATTATAGTAAATGGATAAACAACTTCAATTTTTATCGGATCTCAAATAAATTATGAACATTTTATGTATAAAAAGAAGAATTACATTGTTTTGTAATAAGGCTTTGACCGGAATTGAACCGATGTTGCGAGAGTCAAAGTCTCGTGTGATAACCACTACACTACAAAGCCATCGCAGACGGTAGGGTTCGAACCTACGCTCCCAAGGGAAATGCCTTAGCAGGGCACCGCGTTAACCACTCCGCCACGTCTGCAGCATATATAGCTAACTTATTATTCTTAAATCATTTTATCATTACAATTAATAAAATAAATATATGTTAATTGTAATGATAAATATGAAAAATAAGTTACTGGTATACGTAGCGATTATTGTATGTATTTCATTATTCTTTTATCTTTATATTTTGGACTCCAATGCAAAAGAAGCTTTTTCTTCAAAGTTATCATCTTATAGAGTTCAAGAGATAGAAAATATATTAACCCCTTTAGAATGCGATGAAATGATTGCCTATGCTAAAAAGAAAGGTATGTCTGACAGTGATGTTTTAAGTTACGGATCAAAGAAAGATACTGTAGTTGATACAAGTAATCGTCGTAGCAAAACTGCTTGGCTAAAAGATGCAGACCATCCACTTGCTATGAAACTTGCATTGTTAAGTGAAAAGTTGACAGGTCTTCCTCAGAATACGCAGGAAATGTTACAAGTAGCATACTATGAACCGGGTGGAAAATTCAATGATCATTACGATGCATGTAATGAATCAAATAAAGAATATTGTGACAAAATGAATCATCATGCAGGACAAAGACGTTCCACTCTGTTAATCTATCTCAACGATACCTTTGAAGGGGGAGAAACCGTTTTTCCAAAAATAAATAAAGTTATTACACCCAAGAAAGGAAACGGAATTCTCTTTTGGAATACAACACCTGATGAAGTAATTATTCCAGAGTCTATGCATCGTGGAAATCCAGTGATTGGAGGAGAAAAATGGATTTGTACTAAGTGGAGTCATGTAAAACCATACCTGTAAATCTATTCTTTTTTGTTACAAATAACTTTACCAAAGCATTGATCTAACGCAATAAAACCTATAATAAAGAGCCAAGCGAAGTTCGCAATCCAACACCACATAGAACCCCACGTACCATGTTTATTATATGTGTACATGGTAATTAACACAGTAACTACAGCGATGATTCCTAGTAGATAATGTTTTGAGAAGAATAAGGGAAGGATAAAGAACGATACCCATATAATATTGAAGATGAATGGCATCTCTGCATTTTGCCACAACCATTGTAAATGTCCATTCTTTGCCACACCAGTTCTTGGAGACCATGGATAGTATAAGAATAGAACAAGCAATAGATAGGCTACATAGGCTATCATGAAGATATTGCGTAGGGAGCCAGGTTCCATAAGGAACATAGAGGCAATTGGTTCTAATACAAGAATAAATAAACCAAACGAGGAAGCAATTCTATTCCAATCAGGGTCTTTTATATTTTTCCATATAAAGTATTCTGCCAACTGCATCATGGAAAATATATGTAGCCAAACAACCATATTTATTGGTGCTCCATTTACAAGAGCAAAAAGAGTTCCAAACACCGCTACAATATACGTGTTTAGAGAGACCTTCGCACTCCAACACATATACCTTTTATATACTAAATATAGGTTTTTTCTACCATATTCTTACTTCAGAGCCAAAGGATTCATCTTGAAATACCAAACCTCCATTTCTTTTTGTCCACCCTTTTGGCATATTTTGAAGATCTGTTGGGTAAAAGCTCTGTCCATTCCAAACATACCATATAAATGGAGATTGATTCATATTATTTGTATGTATTAATTTATACTTCATCATATCAATAATCATACAATCAATTGTATAAACTCCCACTGAAAGCTGAAGAAACATATCCCATAATTTTTTGACTCCACTGTAGGTTAATACCATGGCATGGGTACAAAATACAGGACCAGAGTCTACATGATATCTACTCATAAATTCAAATTGAGCTCCTAAGTATAATATATCAAAGTCCTTAGGAGTATTTTCAAAATAGAGAGGAGCGAGTTCTTTCCATTGTGGGTGAAACATAACATCATCTTCAAAAACTACCATATAAGGAATCTTGTGATCTAAGATTTCTTTCCAAAGTTGAAAATGGGAAAGGAAACATCCTTGTTTACCCACATAACTAACAAATTCACGGTCCCAACTTGCAAAAGATGGGTTTCCTAAGACTTTCCATACTTGTGCTAATTGAGAAGAATCTTTTGCATCTACTGCAGACACTCGTTGAACATTCGTAAATCCAGCTTCTATAATTCTTTTTTCCCCAATATCCCATCTTTCTGGATTACGATCTAAATTAATTACACGACACGGAGCGTCTAATAGCTCTTTAAATGTTATTGGATATGTTTGTGTGAATTCAAAGGGTGTAAACGTGTAATCTCTTGGAGAAGGTCCGTTCATTTACAGCTATTTGGAAGGTATTCTTTATATGATATATAATGTATCCCTTTAGTAAGGAAAAATGTTCAACTTTATAAAACTCTTTTTTCATTTACCATCCCATCTATTCCTAAGTTCATTTGTCATATTTATAATATTAAATCTTTTTGAAAACATGTTACACTACAGTATTGGAAAAGAAAGTAATAAAGACAAAGTGTCTTTTCAATTGCCAACCAAGATGGATTGGATTCGTATTGTTATTGTAATGCTTGTATTTGCCATTTTACAAGCGATTCTGACATGTTTATTAAATGGATGTTAGTTTCTAGTATATATATGTTGTGGGTCAATATTTTTTTTCATTGTATATTTTTGATATACTTCATATGCTTTCATAGATGCATCCACGCTATCGTTGTAATAGGTAAATGGAATATTTTTTGCATCTTTACTGAGATGTTGAAATTTTTCACTCCATGAACCAAAGGTACAAGAATCAAAATGTAAAATATGAAGTTGATCAAATGGTACTTTATAAGTAGCTTCATCTCCTATTTTTCCTTGATAACTAAAATCATGAGGTCCTGCTAAAGCGACTCCTTCCATGACTCTACCTCCTCCTTTTCCATTTACATAAGACCGACACGAAGCTCCGTTTTCACTACATTTTAGAAACTTCTTTGCAGAAAAACAGGTTTCTTCTCCTTCTTGGTAGATAGCTTCTGCATTTTCTATTTTCACACATTTATATTTTTCATTTAATGTATCTAGAAAATGTAGTGATCCTTCCAATACTTCATCTGCATCTATATGAAATAGCCAAGAAATTCCCATTTTCTTAGCTTGTTTCATAGATTGATTTACAAAGTCTATTTGACGTTGTTGAAGGGTTTCATAATTGTTTCCTTTAGAAGATGTTTTCATTTCAAATGTAATGTCCTTTTGGGTAATTAGGAAATCTTCCAATCCTGGAGTATCTTCTATACGAAGAAAGAAGTGAGAAATCCCCATGTTTCTATGCAGTTTTAACCATAGAAAAATATCTATTGGTTTTCTCATCAATACAGCAACAGCCACTTTTGTAGAAGGTTTTATAGACGAAACAGTCTGAAATGACTCACGAACACTTAATTTAATTAAATGGTATTTCCAAACCATGTATAGTATGACAAATATTGTAATAATACTTGTTATACCAATGAACGACATCCTTTGTTGCAGAGACATGGTAAACCTTATTTCATTCAAAGAAAATAGATTTTATTGACGTTAAGCAACCCATGTAATAATAGAATGGCGAGTTCCTTTGGTAACTGCTTGAATCTGATGTGGAAACATAAAGTTAGAAGGGAATATAATACATTGATTTTTTTTAACAACCGGTAGATAAGTACTGTTAAAGAAAGCAAATTCTCCTCCCTCATAATCATCATTTAATATAAAAGAAATTCCTAAGGAACGAAGACCTGTGTCATAATGTTGGTCTACGTGTTCTTTATGAAACCCCCCTTTATTATATCTTAGTAAGTCATACCCTTGGTCTGTAGAACATAACATATGTGGATATTCACGATTATATTGTTTTAGAACAGTGGTTACTTTGTCACATATAATAGCATCAAGACGGATTCTTTCTGGAATGTTATTTATATTTTTGGAAATAGAAACAATTTGACAGTTACGTGCATCATAGTTAATATTGCTTGTAAAATATTCTTTACCAATGACTACAGCAGGTGTAAACATAGATGCATATTCAGATAGTAATTCTTCTAAGAAATTTTCAGGAAAACAAACATCATATACCTTAATATAATCTGTAAGTTGTGACATTTTAATACTACATGAATTGTATAAGAAATATCTTTAAGCAATACGTGGTTAAAGAATAGCGTCTTTTTATAAAATATAATGAATAACAAATTGGAAGAAAAAGGTTATATAATTTATAAAAACTTTATCCGAAAGGATCTTGCACAGTATATAGCAAGTCATATATTAGAAGAAAAAGAAAAAGGACATATGTATGATAATGATGGATGGGTAGACAATGCCATGTTTCGGTATAATTCAAAAGTTATTCGGACTCTTCATTTACATGAAACAGAGAGAATGTCCTCGTTTTGTCAAAAAACATTAGCTCCAACATATTGTTTTACAAGAATTTATTATAAAGATAGTGAATTAAAACCTCATACTGATCGTTATGAATGCGAATATAGTATAACACTTCATTTACAAGGTAGTAAACCATGGGAAATATATATGGAAAATTTTACAACAAAAGAGCATACTGCAGTAATATTAGAACCTGGAGACGCTGTAATTTATAAAGGATGTGATATTTTACATTATAGAAAACCCTATGATGGAGATTGGTATATACAATGTTTTTTACATTATGTAGATATTTATGGACCAAAATATTCAGCTACAATATCTGAAGTATCTGTTCCTATTTTTTCAGAAACGTATATTCCGTTTATAACTAAATGGCATAAACCAATTTCAGATGAAATAAAGATGCATGTTTTACAAATTATAGAATATCATAACGTTGGGAATGGATGTCAACAAAGTAAAGTAATACATGAAAAAAATAATTTAAATGAATTACAACAACTTCTTACAAGAGAAATAAAATCTATTATTCTTTCGTATACAAATGAATACAAAATTATCACTCAATATGGTTCACATGATATTATTCAGATAGATAATGGAAAATATATTTATTCTATGAATGACGTAAAAACATTTTACATTGCAACAATTTATGTATTGCAAGGAGAATGTATGATTTACTTTCCAGGCTTTGAAAAAACCTGCAAAGTAAAAGAGGAAGAAGTGATTGTAATCCCTATTTCTTATGTTTATAATTGTACCATTTCTGGAACATGTTCTATTCTAAGAAGTTTTCTTATTTAGAAAAAAGAAAAAGACGTCCCAGAGAGGAATCGAACCTCTGACCTACGAGTTAACAGCTCGTCGCTCTAACCATCTGAGCTACTAGGACTCACATATATAGATATATGAACTATGTTTAAATAATTTTTTATATTATTTCATTAAGGAATGAGTATTGAATGGGTAAAATATACAACCTATGCAAGTATTGTTGCTCAATTAGTCACTGGAGTTATAGGAGCAAAAGGACTTGTATATACCCTTCCACAACCTCATAAAATTTTGGTAGATGCATTGCGGATAGAAATGGTAGTCCAAGGAATTGAATTACTCTTTTATATATTTTTAGTTGCAAATTTAAATATATTTACAATGGCAGCAGTACGTTACTATGATTGGTTTATTACTACACCTCTCATGTTATTTAGTACATGTGTAATCTATAACTATTTAGGATTTATCCAAGGTTCTTCTGAAATAAAAGAAACTTCATTAACAATTCATACATTTATTCAAACTCATCAGAAAAGCCTTATTGCAATCTTCTTTGCAAATATGTTTATGTTAATCTTTGGATATCTTGGTGAAACTGGAAAAATGAGTCTATTCTATGCCACCTTCTATGGTTTTATAAGTTTAGCAGTTTCTATGTATATTGTTTATATAGAATTTGGTCATTATGTAAAAGAAAACAAGTATTTGTTTTATCTATTTGTAGCGATTTGGACACTCTATGGAGTGGTATATTTATTACCTCCCATTCATAAAAATATTACTTATAACTTCTTAGATATTGTAGCAAAGAACTTCTTTGGAATCTTCCTTTATTACAAAATTAAAGATGTTCATTCTAAACTTCCAAAAACGGTTTAAAGAAACCTCAATATATATTGATACCTGACCATAGCTCAGATGGTTAGAGCGGCGGACTGTAAAGTATTAAAGTAATCCGTAGGTCCCTGGTTCGACTCCAGGTGGTCAGAAAAGGATATTAAAAGATATCTATTATTTTTGTTATATCATGGAGAAGGCACTTAAATCCACGATTACTNAAAATTATGAACATTGTGTAAATACTCCAAGTAGTACAAGCGAACTTCTTCCTTATTTACGAGAACTTAGTAAAGAATGTTCAACGATTGTAGAACTTGGAGTTGGTGACATTATTAGTACTTGGGCATTTCTTCAGGGATTGCTTGAAAATGGTAATTCTATAAAACGGTTTGTTTCAGTAGATATTGAAAAGCACGAGAACATGGAGCAAGCAGTCCTTATCGCAAACCAGGAAGGTGTACATATGGTATTTTTACAATCAGATAGTGTAAAGGTAGAAATTCCTGAGAGAGACTTATTATTTATTGATACCTGGCATATATATGGTCATCTAAAAAGAGAATTAGAAACACATCATATGTTGACTCGTAAATACATCATTATGCACGATACAGTAGTAGACGCACTATATGGTGAATCTATACGAGGCAATGCAGATATTGAAAAACAAGCTACTGAGAGCGGATATCCCATAGAAGAAATCAAGGAAGGTCTTTCAAAAGCAATTGCCGAATTTGTTTGTGATCATATTCACGAATGGAAAATTCATAAAGTATTTTATCAGAGTTTTGGTTTAACGGTATTACAACGAATCTAAAAAAAGAACTAAGTATATGAAGGTACTATGTTTTATGATGTAATTACGAATAGTTTTTTCTTTGTAGTCACAGGACTTACTTTATACAAATTAGAAGAGACGGTTCTCATCACATTTACCTATCTATTATTACTTGTCTATCTAATTAAGATAACTATTAAAAAACCTCGTCCGGATCATTCTGACCAGCTTAGTTTTCCAAGTGGACACTCTGCAACTGCTTGGTTCTTTGTAGTATTATATCATTGGAATCCAATAGTNGTTTTTTGGGCTATTTCTGTGACTGTTAGCAGAGTTGTCTTAAAAAAACACGATGAAGTAGATGTAGCTGCAGGAACATTATTAGGAATTCTTATATCTATGCTACGTCTAAACGGATAGCCCAAGAAGGATAAATTCTTATCTCTTCTGTGCTATTAATCCACCGATTTGGCATATATACTTTCTTTTCCCAATTGGTATTTAACCAACTTGCCCACCAACCAAACGTAGAATTAGAACAAATACCTCCTTTTTTACAACGAATCATAAGATAAAAGTTACGTACTTCATCCTGATCTGTCACAATTAAAAACTGTTTATTTTTAAGATATTCCATTACTTTGGCATATTTTTGAGAAATTTCTTCCGGAAAATTACAAAATACAATAATCCATGCATTCGGATTATTTGTATAAATTTGTGTTAAAGCAGTTAGATAATACTTTTCTAAATCAATCCAGTGTTTTTCTAAATATATATAGTCTCCGAGACGAATATGAAGAAAATAGGCTTCTTGAAAAACATGAATATATGAAGAAAGATTCTGTTGAATAAATTCACTTACATGTTCAGGTTCTCGTAAAAGATATTGAATATCTTCTTTATAATCTAAAAAATAGTTTTCATTTTGAAAAAAACCACTTGCAAGAATATTCTGTGACAAAACCATTGGAATGGATTGCATTACATCTAAACAATGTGTGAAACACATTGGAGGTTCCTTATACTCTGCATCGTAAGAAACGGCAAGTTTTTCATAGTTTGGAAGATCCATAAATCGTTGGACCAACCATTCATATATTTGGTTGGAATGATGATTTCTTATATTCCATGATTCAAAGCGAAAATTAATTCCATATCTTTTTGCAAAGCTATATGCAAATACCATTTGAAATATTCTGTTACATAAACCAGCACCTATATGCACACCTAGCATAATTCTTTTATTATTGTATGGACCAGAGTTTTAAATGTTTTTCCAATGAATAGGTAGAGGATATGTGTGATAACGCAAGGTGGTTACCAGAGGAAGAAGTATATCTCCGTGATGTTTCTAAACTATGTCAGGAACTGAGCTCTAAATATAAACGTTATTATGAACTTTACAAGACAAGACAAGCTAAATTTAAAATACCATCCATTATTATTTCATCGGTTACAGGTCTTACGTCATTTGGTACTTCCAATTTTCCTGAAAACTATCAAAAATGGGTATCTATTGCGGTTGGTGCATCCTCTCTCTTTATTGCATTATTAAATAGCATTGAATCCTATATGAAGATTGGTGAAACTATGTCAGGTTGTTTACAGTCTTCCGCTAGTTTACAGAAATTAAAAGAATTTATTGATATTGAATTGTCTCTTCCATTAGATGATCGCAGTACTCAAGGAATTTTATTCTTACGTGACTGTTATTCAAAATATGAAAAAATATTAGATCTTGCTCCTAGTATTCTTAAAAATATACGCTTTATTCGTCCTTCTTATGATGATCGGATACAAGCAACAATTACAGCCCGTCCGATGGATGAAAATAGTAGTGATATTGAAAAAGCAGATATGAATATTAGTGAAGTACTTTCAGAAGAAAAAATAGATGATACATATAGTCCTTCTACAGGAAAGGGAACTGGCAAAGCAAAAACGATTTTCTTTGCTTAGTGTAACAAATGCACATTACAACCCTCCTCCTCTTGATTGTTATTATCATTAGTTTTGCCCTTTCAATTACTTTGGATTCTCTTACAAAGAACTTTTCATTTACAAGTATCGTAACCTATCTATTCGGATTCCTGGTATATTATCTACTTATCCTTGATCAAAACTGTGTAACTGAAGGACCTTGTAATGTATGGGGTTGGGTAAAGGTTGCGTTCAGCATCTTTATCTTTATCATTTTAATCGTGACAAAGGTATACATGGTGATGGCTGCAACCAAAGAGAAAAAAAAAGGTGAAGAAACAAAATCTACATAATTTGTTTATATATTTGATAAGCTTCTAACATAGTGGGACGATTACGGAAATCAATGGTCGTTAAGATTTGTACAAACCTTCTATATTTTCCTTGAACTTCTTTTGATACGGTAGAGAAATCTAAAAACCTCTCTAAATCTATGCATGTAATCCCAAGTGAATATACGTCTATTTTTTCAGTTTGTTCACGAAGAATTTCAAACCACGAAGCTTCTTGTATAGTCCAATTCTCTAATTTTTGAACTTCATTCATCGTCTCTTCAATAGGATGATATTGTATAAAAGATTCGGCACTTTCTCTTCCAAAACTGTAAAGGGATTTCATATATTCATAGTATAAGCTTTTACAACCAAATATCTCTTCACACAAAGCATAACGCTTATAATTGGTAAGAATAATTTCAAAAGGATATGGGAAATAGTCTATAGATAAGTCTTGTAAATTATTACTATATACTTTTTGTCTACGTGTAGATAAACCAAAATCAGATAGGCGAGCTCTGGTACCATCATATATAATATTATCTGCTTTGATATCTAAATGTATATACCCTTGATGATGCATAATTTGTAATCCTATGAACACATTCTGCAGTAATTTAATCCAACTAGCCAATGAAAATTTTTTAGAGTTTGTGCGAAGATAATCTTCTAAATAATTTAACATATTATCACCTGCATATGGCATCACAATTTGTGAAACATACCGTGTTTGTACTTTTTGTAAAGATTCACATAAATCTGCCGCTGAATTTTTACGAATCTCTGGTAATGTAGTTTTACACAATTTGGTAGGAACCACAAAGAACTTACCATCCTTATCCCAAGTATAAAGCATTTTTGAAAAAGCATTTTCTGTTTGTACACTATCATTTACAGTAAATATTTTACTTACCTGGTGTATATGATGTTTCTTCTTAGATAGATGTACTATATCTTTTACACAAGGTATCTCTGGTTGAAAAACACAACCAAATCCACCCTCTCCTAATAGACGATCTTCCATTATCTAACATACTTAAAGTTTTTAATACAGATAATATATAAGTTAAAAATTAATATAGATAGTGATAGATGCCATTCTGGGGTTTAGTCATTACAAGTATTGGGTTTACAATCCCGTCTGTTTTAGCATTTTGTCGTCGCAAGAAGAAAATGGGGACCATCTGTGCTATTTTATCAGGAACAAGTGTTCTTTATCACGGAACCCATAAAATGTTATTTAAAATAATAGATCTTACATACGCTCACAGTGTAGGGTGTTTTTACGTATTTGATAGTATTAGGAGGTGTTTTATATACCATCGGATATATGATTTTGTTATATGTACTGGTACATTTTCATCTGTACTTGTTTTCTATAAAGGTACATGTAATAAAAAATTAGAAATAATGATGCAGAATAAATTTCATATGTTATTCCATATCATTACGCAAACAATGATGTCTCTTCACGCAATAGATAAAAAATAATATGTGTTCTAAATAGATACAATAATGATGACTCCAATCCAATACATACTTGCAGCCTTTTTCTTACTAAATGCTATCTTTTGGGGACTATTCCCACACGAATCCCATTGCAATGTTGCTGCAATGCTCGGAGTTACAGAATGCCCATCTCATTGGTTACATATATCCACAGGAGTTGTCTTTTTCTTAGTGACGATAGTGATATGCCAATGGCATATGTTTAAACAAAATAAATAATGTTTCTATAGATAAAGTGTTTTGGTATGAATATCTTTAAGAAAGTACAACAATACTATATACCTATTCATGATAGCATTCTTGTACAGAAACATACTATGACGAAAGAAACGGTATTTTTCATACATACAGAATTACAAGACAAATCATTTATTAAAGAAGAACTGCATCGTCTCCTTCAAAAACCAGAGTATATATCTATTTCATGTAAGAATATTACAATAAACTATATTCCTATTGCTCGGATTACTCAAGCCCGTATGAAAACCCTTATTACACGATTACTAACATTGACAAAAATGTTTCAAATAGAAAATGTTATTCAATACTGGATTCTTCCTTGCAATACCAAACGCTTCTTTCCACATACAGGAATTGTTGAAGCCAAAAATATTAACGGAGGTTATACATATACTCATAACCAAACTATCTTTATTTATCGCTATGAAGAGTTTCCAAAAGTAGCGATTCATGAACTTTTACATAACTCTATTTTACATGTAGATCAATGGAATAAAGAAGACCTTCTTTCACTCTATCAAGCATTCCATATTGATACAGATAGTTGTGATATATATTGTACTACACAATTAATGCCAAACGAAGCACTTATAGAAGCATGGAGTATTATGTTTCATTTATGTTTTGTAGCGATAGAAACTAAACAATCCTTTCAAGAATTATATGAACAGGAACTATCCTATAGTCTTTCTATTTCTCATAAACTATTAGAATATCAACAAAAAATGGTTCCATTATGGAAAGAAAATACTCATAGTTATAGCTATATCCGTTTAAAAACATGCATTTTATTCTATTGGAAATCCTTTGAAAAGATTCATTATCCTTATCGTTCACAGGTGTTAACTCGCTTCTTCTTAGAGCATAATGCAAAAAAAACCTTTCTGAAACAGATTCTAAATAGTCCCCTTCCAACCGATCCTGGATTCCGAATGACCCGCTCCGGTGATCTATAAATTTTTATCATTTTTGTATAAGAATGATGGATATCTGTAAATCATTTCAATGTATTACAGACGCAAATCTATCTCCTGTTACCAAAAGAACATACCTTGAGCGGCTGAGATATATGATACAAAACACAAAAACTGAATTATACGAAATTATAACACATTCCTCAAAATATATAGAATGGATTAAGAAACATTCCACTTCTCTACAAACTCAAAAGAGCTACATTTCTGCTATCCTTGCAGTGTTTAAACATACTCCCCTTCTTAAAGATGCAGAACGTAAACATTATTATGAATGGTACCAAGAATTTAAAAAAATACATGATCAGATTGATAACAAATATAAACAAAATGAACCTTCGCAAAAACAAAAAGATGCATACGTTCCTTATCATGAAATTGTAGCGAAAAGAAATTCATTACCAAGAGGTTCAAAAGAACGGTTGTTACTTGCACTATATACGTATCTCCCTCCTTTACGAAGTGACTTTAATAAAGTATATCTATATGATAAACCACAAAAGACGTATGAACATGACAACTATATGTTATTGTTTGACCCATATACATTGGTGTTAAATGAATTTAAAACCATCAAAAAGAAAGATAGCTACGAACGAGTTCTTCCTGAAGAATTATCAGAAGAAATCAAAGAAAGTCTGGAAAAACTTCCACGAGAATGGTTATTTATGGACCGTGATAAAAAACCATACAAAAGTGGTTCATTTACCAAATGGGCAAATCGGACATTAAAAATTCTCTTTGAAAAACCACTCACCATTTCTCTCATTCGTCATTCATTTATTAATCAATTAGACTTTAATCGTTTAACTGTTCAAGAAAAGGAAGATATTGCGAAAGATATGGCACATACAGTAACCACACAAGATCGCTATAGATTGATCTTTAATTAGTAGATTTTGTAATATAAATTCTTTGAAGATAATTTTTACAAGATTTCTTTTTATCACAAGTCACTCCAGTCATTGTGCTATTTAATGTGATCTCTAAAGGAGTTGTCGCTTTATTAGAATTTGTATAAGTATTTACAATATTGTCAGAGTTGTAAATCTTTACTATAATGCCCTTATTAATTGTTAGATAATATACTTTTTTATAGATTGGTTGTTGTGTAATAGTATCTATGATGTTATAAGAAGTATATGATTTTAATAGTTTTTTCTCTATATCATATAATTTTACAGTATATGGGTCTTCTACCTCAAAACGTTCCGTGACAATCGGATTGATTATATTTTGTGCTGCAGGCGCTGGAGGTAATGTAGGAGGAGTTATATCAAATACTTTTTCTGTTTCTGCTGCTATAATTCCAAGATTCTCAAATTCGCTTTCGTCAAAGGTAGTTGCTGCTTCATATGTTGTATTCGCATCAAAAACATCATTGAAGGTTATATTTGGTATTTGAGAAAGTTGTTTTGAAATAGCATCTGAATCTTTATCATGTAGAAATACAACAGGCTGGAGTCCTGAACTTAAAGCAGTAATCTTTAAATACATCGTTCGTTTATTTGAAAGATATGAGGGGTTATATCCTTTGACAAATTGAGTCACAGGTTTTCCGACATAAGATTGTAGAGCAGCCCCTGCACTAACACTATTGGTTCTTGCATTTACAATATTTATGAATGCTTGGATTCCATTTGAAATTCGTGTATTTCTATCTATTTCTTTTTGTAGACTATTTAGTTGACCTACATATATATTTGCAACATAGTTATACCAATTGCACCAGTTTGAAATAAACGGCTTATTGCAATAGCCTGCAGTTTGTAATCTTTGATAACCATCCCGATAAATTTTAATATTTGCCTCTATGCCCGGAATTCGTGTATTTAAATTTGGAATGATTGTATTTATTAAGTAATTACGACGATCTTGAAGAATAGCGATATAGTTTATGTTCGTAGATGTAATAAGAGAAACATTTCTTCTTCCACTATTGAATCCACCAACATAGGTAATAATATAATTGACTATTTCTGGATCTGTAATAGATGCATCTGGAAAGGAAATCTTAGACGGTAATGCTGCCGTTGTGAGTGAACTATTATATCCAATAAGATCTCCTACTTTTGAAACTCCACGATATTTTGGATGAATGATCCCATCTTTTGTAGTATTTCCATAGAAACGATCACCACACTTTTTATCAACATAGAGATAATATACATCATAACGTATGTTCTTGTTTGGCATTAGAAAGAACTGAATAGATGGAGTCCATCCAATAGGAGCATTGATTGGTTTTTGAAGTATAATATCAATTCCATCCATGTAAAAGATATCACGTAATAATTTATTGTCAACATCTCCTATATTTTTCGTCAGAACAGGGTCAATAAAACGTGTATCTTTATCCTTATACATAATCCGTCGCATACTTTGTATTATATCATTCTCATCAATCTTAATCTCTAAAAGACCATTTGGTATAACAGGATAATCTGGGATAGTAATAGCATCATCACATTCTGTCATATCTGAAGGACTTAGTTTATTAAAACTAATACGACCTGTAAACTGATTTGATCCAACTGCCGTTCCACTTCCAATAGGTATGGGGTTTGTTGCATAACTTACATCCGGGTAAATGCTCTTCTTTGATTCAAAATATGCTTGGTTTTTTGACCATTCGTCTATAGAATTATTTTGTTGATAGCAATGTGCCCAGGTATACGGATCTCCTCTTATCTTTGTATCATCAGATGTAGTATTTTTTATAGGATCATACAAGTCCATGTTTCCAATAGAAGAAGGTTCAACCCATCCATTATATGTGTTCTTACAACGTGTAACACCTGATTTTATCTCCTTAATAATTGCATCCTGGTCTTTATAATCTTGAGACGCTTTCAGTTGATTTACCTGTGTTTGTAAAATATTGATATCTCTTAGAATGAGTGCCCTCGCATCCTGAACCTTTTTGTCTCTTGCACTCACATCAATTTTCCATGTACGTTGATCTACGTATTTAATTGTAACGGTATGTGTCAAAGAAGCAATTCGGGAGACTCTTTTTGCTATATCTGTTTTTTGTGTTGTTAAACTTGTAATGAGAGCCATGTCTTGTTCACTTCCTTTTGATTGTTCCTGAAGAATAAGTGAATCTAATCTTTTACTTAGATATAACTGAATACTTCTATTTGGATCTCTCCAGATACGTAATTTTGGATCTGTAACATTTAAAATTGCAGCATTTGCAATATTCAACGAATCGTCTATTTCATTTAATTGATCCTTTTTCTGTTGTAAACTATTTTCTATGGAACGAAGCTTTGTATCTCTTTCTATTTCTAAGTACTTGGTATCCTTATAGAATGTACCTTCATCGCATGCTTTCTGGAACTTTGAAAAGTAAATATTGCACGGACGTGTAGTTACAGATTCAAAATGTTCTATTTGACTTGTTTTTACAAAACCATAATAATATGCATTCCATATAACTATCCATATAATTACAGCAGCTAGGAAGGTCCATGATTCATAACTATTCCATTGATCAATGATAAAGTGTAAAACAAGGATTCCCACCGAAGATATAATGAATGATAATTCTTTTGTATAAACACCGAGCAGTGCAAGAAATAGTATCACTGCCGGATATGTATCATATGGTATATGTTTTACCATCCGCACTCTATTATTAAAAATACATATTAAAAAAGCTATTATAATAACAAGTATCTATTATGCCAGTTGAAGATATTGATTTTCTCAAGAAAAACAGTGTAAAACAGAACTACCTCTTCTTAGTAGACAGTAAAGATAGAAATAAACTTGCATATCCAGAAGCATCTGAGTATGTAGTAGACTTTTCAGTACCTTTTAAAAATGTAATTGGTTTAAATTTAGTAGATGCATCTATACCACGTACTATGTACAATGTAGATGTTTATAATAATGAAATTAAATTCTTTATTCACTCTTCTAACTATGATTTGAATACTCTTAATTTAAATTCCTTTCAAACCACAATATTGGAGCCTGGTGATTATACAATTCAAACACTTACCGTTGAATTAAATAGCAAATTAAAGATGTATCTTAATAGCAACATTAATCTTCCATATACAGGAATCACCGCCGCCGCAATCACAAATCCACCAGATATTAAAAATCGTCTACAGTTTATATGTCCATACCCCTTTATTTTCAATATGAAAGACTCTACTATGTCAGAAACACTAGGATTTGACGGATATGTAAGAAAGAGTGAGAACTTGAAAGCTATTTTTGATCGGAATTATGAAGTATTTTTATTAGATAGCTACAATGGTATTACAGATACTACAATTATTAATACGTATAAAGAAGTACAGAAAAACCTTACTTTAGATACAATCATTGCATGGTTAGAAGCCCCTCCTTATAATTTAAACCATATTGCAGCAACACTTCTCGCAACTAGAGTATATCAATATGGTAACAACTATCAATTGTTTCATTCCGTAGATATTGATTTTCCAACTTTACAAACAAATCCAACAGAATTGGCAGCAAATACATATACTATTTTTGAAGGACCAAAAGGAGTCATACGTACAATCAGTTTAGGAGACTATAAAATTGCCCAACGATTTTATGTACCATATAAGACAAATCTTGTAAAGATTTATGCTGCTCTTCAAACTGCAGAAGTGTCTGTTGGAAGCATTGCTACATTTACAATTCAAAAAGACAATGAAGGAATTCCAGATGGGATTCCTGTTGAAACTGGTAGCATTGCAGTATCTTTTATTGATGGTTCATATTCGGATTCTACCGATTTATCCTATACATTTGAAACAAATGCTTATTATTGGGTTGTATTTGATACTGGAGTTAACATTAATATCTATTATAATGACGTGTTAATTTCTAATACTTCTTTACAAGTATATGATAATGATACCTGGGTGAAATTAGATGATTTAGAAAATGAAATTTATTATCAGCTTTCTTTGAGAATAGATGTATGTGATGATTATCACAAGATTAAAGGACCTGGTATTTATTCGCTTGTTGGAGAACGCTATATCATATTAAGGTGTAAAGAAATTGAAGAAAATAGTTACCGTTCTCTTGCTTATACGAGCCATACTCTTGGAGTTGCTAAGTTTCGCTTAGGTGTGGTTGGTTATCGGGAGGAACGATTGGATTATTCCAGTGTACCAAATCGTGAATTTCATCCAATTGGAAAACTATCACGATTGACCATGCGATTTGAAACTTCTTCAGGAAAGTTGTATGATTTTAAAGATGTGAACCACACATTGACATTCGGCATTCAATATTTAGAACCAGTTGGAAAGGTTGAATTTACAAAATCTATCATTAATAGTAATTATAATGGTGACTTTATGAAGTACCAATATAGTCAACAACAACAAGAAGAAGATAGTGATGATCAAGATATAGACTATAACCGAGATGAATTTGAAAAATACAAACAAAATGAAGCACGAAACTTACCATGGCAAGTCGCGCAAAGAAATGTTCAAATGTTCTACGATTTAAATTACCCAGAAGAGGAGGAAGACGTTGAACTATAAGTTTCCATAAACATTTTAAATTCTTTACGAGGAAGTGTAAGATATTTTTTATACATATCCTGAAGGGGTATTTTTTCACGAATTGCAATTTCTCGCAAGAGATTTCTATTTTGTTGTATCACAATCTGATAAATAATTTCAAAGAATTTTTCAGGCCACTCCATTCTTAGTAAATGAAATAGGGATATAAAAAGAAGGTCAATTTTTCTTGTTATTTTATTAAAATTTGGCATAGCAATCTCCAGAGCAGAAAGCTTCCACTGGTTTATCAGTAGACATTTCTTCCTCAGCAGTTGTATCCAATTGACTTAAGAACTTCTCAATCATTTGTTCTGTAACAACACCTGCCTTGATAAGTTTTTCAAGTTCTTCTCCAGATAGCTTGTTAGTAGTAATTTGATCAAATAGTTCTTTTTCCTTAGAATTGAGAATTTCCATAGAATTGCCATTTGTAGTTGTAGAAACAGGAGCAGGAGAGGGAGCAGGACCTACGTTTATAGTACTTTTAACAACATTTTGAACAATCTCAGAGCTTTTCTCCAATTGTGTTTCTTCTTCTTGTTTTTGTTGTGCTACAATCTTTTCACCCACCTTCTTCATCATTTGGTCACTGTTCTCCAATTCAGAAGTAGGAGCAGGGGAAGCACCCTCTTCTCCTTGGAATTTTTCATAGGTACATGAGCATCCGTATAATAGTGTAAATATAAATACAACCGATAGAAGAAAGATAACCATCATTAAAGTTTTGTTAGATACTTGAGCCATAAAGTATAATATTGTCTTAATGTTTATAAAGATAATTTATTTTGTATTTTCTAATAATCGTTGAAATCTATCTTTGCGAAGAGTTATTAGACCTTTTTGGTATCCATAACAATCTAATACAAATTGTTGAAAGATTTTTTTAGTAGAAAGTGAATTATTCATTTGTAAAAGAATCATCATTTGAATAATACAATAGATATCTCTATCTTGGGTCGCAAAGTATAACATATAGAGATATCGGATTACAGAATGAATAGAAAAGATCATTTTTGAACGGAAAACTTGGTATGAAGAACAACTTGTAGATTCAAATAGATATATCCATTTTTCTCCTTTATATGTCAAAATGACATGTTTTTCTAGGAAACTATTTTTAATATCACCTTCTATCATTTGTACATCTTTATTATTAAGGTATTTTACAAATGACATCCCCTGTTTTTTTACTGCATTAGATGTAACAATGTATTGAACAGGTGTCATTTGGTCTGAAGAAAGGAATAATTTCTTGATGTTTATAGGAACAGTCGTGTCTTCTTTTAGGTACATGGTAATTACATCCCATCCAAATCCGACAAATCCTTGTTCTTTCTGATATTCATAAGATTTCTTTACTAGTTCTGTAGGAATATTTTCTAAATAAAATTCATCCGAAGGAAATTGGCAACGTATATCCAAAGGATAGACTTCATATATACGAACTAAACGTTGGAAGACGTTTGGCCAGCGGTGCGCATCTAATGATTGAGAAAGCATTGTATGTAGAGTATATTTAAGATAGTCTACTGAGACAGTATAAATTTTGAAAGAAGTACGTATCTTATCTTTTTCAAGTATTCTGAACATATCTGCTGGAATAATAGTAATGTCAAGGAGTTGAAGACCTTCTACCATAAATTTATAGGTGTTTTCATGGAGGGCTTCTCTGATGGTAGTTAAGACATATCCCTTTTTTTGAAAGGTATTTAATAGATCTTTGGACAGTTTTTCATAAACTTCTTGGATGCAGAAGAAATCTATGTCAGGAAGTTCATTTGCTTTGTAAAATTTTAAATGTTCTGGTAATATTTCATTCAGAGCAGTTCCTCCGTAAAGTAATACATCGTATTTTTGAAGTACATATATAGAAATATCATAGAGATTACGATATTTGTAGAAGTTTTTTTCTTCAATTTCGTCTGCTTTTTTGTCAGCGAGTATTTCTATTTTTTTTAATTGAACGTCTAACTTTTCTTTGAGTTTATCATAGGAAGTGATTTTCATTACAGCCCTCTCTATATGTAAAAAATATATTCATTCTCTATAGATAGCTATGTTTGAAGGAAGTGATTTATCGGTCGCCTATGGATTTGACCAGAGCATGGATGGTTCGGGAAATATGATGGGTGGTGGTGGGATGTATGGTTCGCAAATGATGCAACAACAACCACAACAACAAGCCCCTTCTTATCCCCCTCCCCCTGTAGTTCAACAAGTGGGCACCAAACCCCAAATGAAACAGATGGTTTCAGTACAACAACCAGGAGATCTTCCTTATCAACCTCAGGAAGCAATGTATGCGCATACAAAGCCTGTTCCTCAAGGAGACTCATTCTTTGAACGAGTTGCGGCAAAGCGATATGAGGTATCTAAAGTGATTGCTTTTGCATTCATTATTCTTTTTGCCATTTCTATGGACCGCCTTCTAACTTTCTATCTTTCACAATACATTTCACAATCAATTCTCACGACTACACAGGAACTTCTTGTACGGGCAAGTTATCCTGTTGCAATCCTATTAGTTATTTGGTTCATTAAAGCAATGTAAAAAATTTTAGTTTGATAAAGTAAGGTTTATAATATAGAAAAATGAGTAGTAGAAAATCCCCCCGCTCTTCAGCAAAAGGTATTGTTTCACCTGATGATATTAACTTGATTAAAAGCATTCAATCAGAAATAAATGGACTTCCTGAAAAAGTAAAAACCAAACGGCAAGATGAGTTAAATAAAATTTTAACAAGTGAAACACCTACTAGGAAAAAGCTTGCTGAATTAAGTGCAAATATACCAGCTTCTCCAATTGGTTCTAGAGCAACAAGTCCAACACCTTCTAGAGCTGCAAGTCCAATACCTGCTAAACCAGAAACATTATTAAAAACTTCTTCTTTCCCTAAAAAATCTGCATCTAATGTAACTATGGACACAAGTAGTGGGTCCACCACTCCTAAAGGTTCTGAAGTAGTTAATCAGAGTCGCCTACAACGTTCACAAACGATGCCTAGTTTAGCATCATCAACTGTTCCTGTTGCTCCTAAAGATGCTACTGGTGCTGCAGCTGCTCCTAAAGCTGCTACTCCTGTAGTTACTCCTGCTGCTACTAAAGCTGCTACTGGTACTGTAGCTGCTCCTAAAGATGCTACTCCTGTAGTTACTCCTGCTGCTGCTCCTAAAGCTGCTACTCCTGTAGTTACTCCTGCTGCTACTAAAGCTGCTACTGGTACTGTAGCTGCTCCTAAAGATGCTACTCCTGTAGTTACTCC